>ORMF012669768.1_pt1 | contig 35014 bp, 30 predicted proteins | sample 1779871 | NCBI WGS metagenome assembly ORMF01 (sample SAMEA104232316, study PRJEB22302) | groundwater metagenome | biome: forest; feature: aquifer; material: groundwater | place: USA | collected 2011-08-07 | depth 5.4 m
AGTCCGATATTGGGGCCTTCTGGACTTCGGACCGGATCAATCCGACCATACTGTGATGCATTGATGTCACGGATAGAAAATGATGCTCGCTCCCGAGAAATACCGCCCGTTCCCATGACGGTCAACCGGCGCAAATTATCCACTTCCGCAAGCGGATTGGTCTGGTCAAGAATGGTAGAAAGCTGGCTGGTGCGGAAAAAGTCATTCACCGCTGCAATAATGGGTCGGGCATTGACCAACTGTCCCGGCGTCAGATCCACGGCCGCGGGGCCGGCTAAACTCATTTTTTCGCGCACGGATCGTTCAAGCCGCAAAAGTCCCACGCGAAAAGCATTGGTTGCCACGAGTTCTCCCACGCGACGCACGCGACGATTGCCCAGATGATCGATGTCATCCACATCGCCTTTGCCGTTATTTAAGGCAATAAGGTAGCGCAAACTTCCGATAATATCCTCACGCGTTAATATCCAATGCTGTTTCGTGTTGGGAACAGTAATTCCTAACTTTTTATTCATCTTGTATCTCCCCACGCGCTCCAGACTATAGCGCCGGCTGTCAAAAAACATGGTTTTGAGAAGCTCTTGGGCATTATCAATCACAATAGGTTCACCAGGACGAAGCTTTCTGTATAACTCCAACACCGCCTCAACTTGATTGGTTGTTGGGTCTTTAGCCAATGTTGCTTCAAGAAATCGATGATCGCCATTGGCATCAACATCGGCAAACGTTTTTTGAATCTCTTCATTGGTGGAAAGCCCAATAGCACGCAGGAATGTCGTCCCTACAAATTTGCGGCGGCGGTCAATACGCACCATAAGCACATCATTTCTGGTAACGATAAACTCAAGCCAACTGCCGTGCATGGGTCTGATTTCCGCGCTATAGAGTGTTTTTCCTGTCGTAGAATCCACTTGACCAGTAAAATAAATTCCTGGGGAACGAACCAGCTGGTTGACAACGCATCGCTCAATGCCATTAATAATGAAGGTCCCATGCGCTGTCTGCGCCGGGATATCACCCAAAAATACTTCTTGCGTTACCTGGTGACCGGTTTGTTTATTGGTAAGAGTCGCCGTGGTTTTGAGTGGCATGTCAAACGTTAATCCTTTTTCAAGTGCTGTTGCTGGGGTAATGCGGGGTTTGCCAAAAAAATAATCACCAAAGGCAAGCTCCCAATTTTTGCCAGTAAAATCGGAAATAGGAGAGACTTCTCGGAGGAGTTCTTGTATACCGTGCTCTAAAAACCACTGATAGGATTCCCGCTGCACCAGGGTAAGATCAAAAGGTGGAAGGTTCGTAAAGTGCTTCCCCCAATACAGCCGCTCATGATAGCTCGTGTCTTTGGCCATTAAATAAATTCTATCTAAGGGCCCGTTCGGAAATAACTTCTTAGGTATTTACGAATACAGCCCTTTGTGCCGCATCTTCATAAAGAATACATACAATGTATGAACGAATGCGGCCAAGAAACAACGGAAACCAGCGCCTATAAATAATAAAGCCTAAAGGCCTATGAAAACGACAAAAAGAAGCGAACAATGAACGTCCGCCTCTATCAGGCTTTTTAAGATTACTATCTATTATACCTCACTTTTCTCTTGTGTCAACAGTGACTTTTCTTGACAGATTGAATAGATTATAATTCTCTTATGAACATTCTTGTGGCCTATGCCACCAATTCCGGCGGGACGGCGGATGCAGCCAAGATCGTGAACACCGCATTGACCAGCGGCAATCATCAGGTGACCACGAAAATGATTCGTGATGTGAATCCTGATGATCTGGCTGCTTTTGATCTTATCCTCTTTGGCTCACCCAGTTGGGATTACCAGGAGAAAGAAGGAGTACCCCATGAAGACTTCATTGCATTTATGGAAAAAATGAAGGGGAAAACTCTGCCAAATAAGAACGTTGCTATCTTTGGCCTGGGTGATTTAAGCTACACACACTTTTGTGGTGCGGTTGATCATTTAGAGGATTTTGTCAAAACGATGCAAGGAAAACTGGCAAGCGAATCGCTACGTATCGATGGATATTATACCCAACCAGGCAACCAAGAGAAAGTAAAGTCCTGGGCCGAACATCTTTTGTCGACAATCAAAAGCTAATATACTCAAGTAATCAACTTAGAATTTGTTGGGATAATTCCCTAATACTATCTAGGTGCCGTGAATACCCATGATTGATCGCAAGTTGTATGCCTTCTTTGGCTATTTTTTCGATATGATTTGTATTAACTTTTTTATGACTGTTCTTTTTATATATTTCCAATTCTGTACGGATTATTTGAATTTTTCTTAGCTCTTTGTATGCCTGACCCTGAGATTCAATTTGCCCAAGAATTTTATTTGCCTTTTCTAATGCAGATAAGGCTTGATACTCATCATGCATCTCTGAATAGGAACGAGTAATTCCTTCAAAAATTTGAAAAATCATATCTTTAGAATCTTTTACCCAATCCCTTACTAATATTTTATTGATTTCCTCTGATTCATTTGGATTACCGGATATTGCATAACAGAAAGATAACTGCCTAAAAGCTTGTATCTTGATCGAATCAGACAGAGGAAGTAAAATCGATTCTTGCAGATAAGGAATTGCAAGTTTATAAGATTTCTTTACGTAATAGGCGCCGCCTTTTGAAAACATACTGAATGCAAATATAGATGGATCTTTGAGCTCAGTATTAAGCTCATCCAGTTTCCGAGCAATACTAAGTACTCTCTCAACGGAGTTTGCTTGTTTATCAGATTCGTAGATACAGAATATTTTTTGAATTAACAATTTTACAAAAAGTTCATTCAAAACCTTTCTCATAACAGGGTCATGAGATTGTGTTAATCCTAGTCTAATTTTTTCAGATATGTCATCAATCCAATTTATTGCTACAGTCGGGTATCCTTTTTCTTTCATTAAACTTATCTTGCCGAGATTATCAGTAACCAAATTAGTGAGATTCTTTGTTTCATGAATATAGAATATTTCTTCGAATCCGAATTTAAAACTTAATTCCGAATATAAAGAATCTACCAAAGAATTCATTTCCTGTTGGGGGATTTTTAATATTTCACAAAAAATTTTTAACTGTTTAAAGCTAAACAGTCTTTCGCCTTGTAGAACTCTTGAGATAACACTTGCGTCGATTTCCCGATAGCCGAGTTGTTCCCACATAGAGACAGCAAGATCGCTTAAATTCATCCCATTACAAAAAATAATCTTGCTTTTGTCCCTACGATAATATTGCTCGAGTTTTTTTGCTAAAGAAGTCATATATTCTTATATAACCTTATTATTCTTATTATAGAGTTTTTATATCAAAAAACATAAATTTTTCAAATTTGATACTATTTGTTATAATCTAATATAGTTAAAATATCAAATATAATTCCTTTTAGATTTTGACAGGCCTGTCAATGACTTTAAATTGCGGATTGAGTATAAATGGGTAAACCAACAAAAGCAATATGAATAAAGAAGCTAAAAATGATTCAAGTCCGATTTCAACAGGCTCCGAAATACAGATGGGAGAATTTTTCGTTCGTTCTCTTCTGGAGCGAAATGGTTTCTCCATAGGTACATTCAACGAAATAGAAACAGTATCTGGAGGCCTAATACATCATGTTTATCGGCTCACTTCACCCGACGAAGTACTATATTTAAAAATCAGGGGCTCAACTTTTTCCAGATTACCAAATATTGGGTTAAATCCTGACGATATCCAATATGAAAAAAAGATAATGGACTTACTAGAACAGAAACTACCCGATATGTTCCCTCATGTGGTTTCACATTATGAAACGGATCATGCATTATTAATGACTGATGTTATGCCTTCGGGAGTTACTCTTGAAGGATTATTTAATGCAGGTAATGTCTCTGAAGAAATGATGCTTGAATGTGGTAAAGCAGTTACCAGATTCCAGAAGGCAGTCGCCTCTTCATCTCCCGTGCGTCCTGATAATGACAATTTGAGTTATTCGAATAACCTTCTTTATAGATTAGGCTACCTTGGAATACCAGAAGTAGACAAAGCAATCGAACAATTAAAACAAATGCCGAGACAATTGATATTCGCAGATTTTTCACCGAAAAATATCGGTATAAATGCAAATAACAAAGTAACGTTCTGTGATCTCGAACTTGTTCATTCCGGTAACACCATTTTTGATGTCGGCTTCCTGGCAAGTCATATACTGTTACATAGTAAAGGCGCGGGAGAAGGCATACGCAGACTTGAATCGTTTCTCATAGGGTACCTGAGTGAACCGAATACTGATCTGGATGAAGAACTATTAAAAGTTCTTATTCTCGGTATCGGCCTTTTCAGATTAGATAATCCAGTAATACCCTATTCTTTACCGATAAATGAAAATGAAAAAAAGAAAAGAATAACCAAAATTAGAAAAATTCTATCCAGTGATATAAAACAATGGTCTCAAATTATTGAAAGGATGACATGCTATGCATGAAAAAGAAGTAAAAATACTCGAAGTAGACGTTGAATCAATCGCGCGACAACTTGAAGGCCTCGGGGCAAAGAAAATTTTTGAAGGCGTAACGATGATGGAGGGATACGATCTTCCATCTGAAGGAGCTTCTCTTCAATTCAATGAAGCAACTTTGCCATCAAAAGACTTGCTACCGATCTTTCAGCATATTCAAAGCATTACGGAAGGGACACATCCATTAATGTCAAAAAAAGCGTATTTGAGATTACGTCGCGAAGGCGATAGAAAGGAATTAATCCTGAAACAATTAATTCATGCTGATCGGATTAAGGAAGAATTGGAGTTATCTGCTGAAATCTCCGATGAATCACAATGGGAAACAATTGCTTCCTATATGAAATCAATCGGCCTTAAAAAAATTATCCATCAACAGAAAAAAAGGATATCGTACCAATATAACAATACCCGATTTGATATTGATACATGGCCTTCAGTGCCGCCCTACCTTGAAATAGAAGGTAATACTGAAGAGGCTATTCTGAATGGAGTAAGACTGATGGGATTTGATCCCAAAGATGCAACCTCTATGACCGGCAAAGAAATTTTTGAGAAATATTCCGTGGATCCTACGTATCTGGTATTCAAGAATACCTCAAATGAATAAAGAAGCATTTATGCAAGTATCTGTTGGACTGATTAATCATGGAGAACATCTTGTTTTTCAAAAACGGGAAAAATCGCCATATAAACACTATTTCGGATTAATCGGAGGGAAAATCGAAGATGGTGAAGGGCCTGATCAAGCCTTAATAAGGGAGATTAAAGAGGAAAGCGGATTGGACGTAAGCGATATGTCATACAGGGGTGATATTTACGAAGTTCTCATCAAAGATGACGGCATCTCAGGCGTTCAGCTTTCAATTTATAGCGCATCCGTAACTGGAAAAATCGCAGCGAATAAAAATGAAGGAGAGATTCATCTGGTTCACCCAGATAAACTTGATGAACTGAAAGATCAATTTATTCCTACGGATTGGATGATTACGAACCATCTAATCAGAAATAATGAAACAGTCTTTAAAAAAAATATTGTTTACGTCGTTGAAAAAAACGGCAAATACGAAATTATTTTCAACGAAAATTAAGAAGATCATATGAAATCGAATCAAAATAAATGTCAGTGTCTGATTATTGGTAGTTTTCGTAAACACTACCCGGAAATAGTCGAAACGATTAAATATTTCCACGCAAACGATATTGAGGTCCTTTCTCCGAAAATTTCGACAATTTTAAATCCTGAAAATGAATTCGTAGTCTTTGACTATGATCCTAGAGATGCAGATGTGCGCCAGATAGAAGATAAAGTTTTGAAAAAAATGCATAATGCTGATTTCGTCTATATAGTGAATCCTGATGGATATATCGGACAGAGCACTTCTTTTGAAATAGGATATTGCCATGGAAAAAATTTGAAAATATTTGCAATGAATGATTCATCGGAATTATGCAGTAAGTACATTCATGCAGTCCTAAAACCTCATGAGGTTATAAAAGAGTTAAGAAAGTCTTAAAAATCGACCCATGAAAATAAACATATATAAACTTCAAGAACAAATGCTTATCTTATTAAGCAGGAAAGGATTTTCAGATCCGGAATCGAAAATCCTGATGCATGCGTATTGGAATGCAGAGCTCGAAGGAAAAACGACTCATGGAATTAGCCGATTCTATTGGGACATCCAAAATTTCCATCCTAAACGCAAACCTAAAATCGTTATTGATAAAAAAGCAGTCGTTCTAGTTGATGGGCAACACGGATCCGGGCCATTAATTGCCAATTATGCTTCCGACATGCTCATCAAACGAGCTAAAAATTACGGTATCGCTCTTGTGGGAATCAAGAACATGACGCAATATGGTTCACTTAGTGAATGGACCGAAAAAATCGCAAAAAAGAACCTTATCGGTTTAATTACCAACAGTTGTCAGCCAGCAGCTGCACCATTCGGAGGTGTATCAAAAATTCTCGGAACAAATCCTATTTCAATAAGCATTCCTTCCGATGAAGACCCTATAATTTTGGACATGTCCACCTCTGAAGTACCGATGGGCTTAATTTGGTATTGTTTAGAAACAGGGAAAAAACTTCCTAAACACAATTTCTACGATGAAGATGGAAAGTTCACTACAGATCCGAAAAAAGCAAAAGCAGTAAAAACATTCGGAGGATATAAGGGGTATGGATTATCATTTATGCTGCAAATACTATCAGGATCACTGGTCTCCGCATTTATGGGAGATGAAATTAAAAATGCCTACGATATCGGTTATATGTTTTTAGCTATCGATCCTTCTTTTTTTCAAAACCTAGATACCTTCAAACAAAAAAATTCGACATTTATTAAACAAATAAAAAATTGCAAGAAAAATTCTGGAGTCGATCAGATACTTATCCCGGGCGAAAGAAGTTTAAAAAATAAAAAAACAGCACTAAAAGATGAAACCATTGATATACCAGAAGCAATCTGGTCAAAGTTAAATGAAAAAACGGCAGGTACTCATGAATAACATAAAACCTTTATCAATTATTATTGCAGGAGGAAGCGGACACTGGGCGGAATCCAATCATTATCCAGCAATATTGGATTTAAAAAAACAGTGGAACGGCATTAAAGTTGCAGCCATCGTCGATATTACTGACCCTAAACGACAAACAGATTATAAAAATCTACAAGAAATACTTACGGTTGATAACCCTATATGGATTGATCCGAACAATTTTTCGGAAATCGAATTGGAACAAAAATTAAACCACATTGCACAGAAAGAAAATGTAAAAATTATCATGGTCTCGACAAATCCTTTAGCACATTTTTTCTATAACAGTTGGGGTGCCAAAAATAATATTAATGTATTATGCGACAAACCTTTAATTATAAGCAGGAATGCATCATCAGATCTTGGAAATGCACTGAAAATTCAACAAAAATATGAAGAACTACGAAAATATATTCAACTCAATAAAGAAAAAAACGAAAGATATCTATTCTGTCTTCCATTGCGCCGAAGAGTGCTTAAGCCATTTGTAAAAACAGCAAATGAATTAAAAAATATTCATACTTCAACCGGTGAAGGCATACGACTTATGAATGTAATTATCAACGGAGGCGTACATAAGTACCCTGTTGAATTTCTTAAGGGCGGCGCACACGGATATCTCGATGGGATAGGATCACTCTCTCACTCAAGTTATCACTATATTGACGTAATTGCCTGGTATTTAACTATTGCAAAAGGAAATATATATAAATTATCGGTCAGTCTTCCTTATATTTTCAGAGTCCGAGACTATATAAAAATACAGGGGTACAAAAAAATCCGTGAATTAATTGAAGATCCTCAATCGAGCGGGTTTGACGATTCTCAAAAAATTCCTGAGCAAGTTTTAAATGCTGAACTTGACTTCACTTTCCACATTAAACTACTGGATCGGGATAATAATGTTCTGGGACTCGTTTCTTATACTTCAGATCATACTACCCATACGCCACGTAAGACCAAATATCATCCGGATATGATTGAATATACAAATGACAAGTTCGGAGGCAGAATGTCACAGATTTATTTTGATATTCATCAAGGCGCAGTTCAAAATATTCAGATTATTAAAAACGATGTGGTCTTTCAGGGAAATAAAATACAGACTATTACCAGACAACATCCAAATATAGGTAAACCTTTAACAACAAGACATTACCGTGATGCCTATGATAGCAATACCGCAACTCCGAAGGATCTCGTGAAAGAATTTATTAAATATACAGCCGGGGAAAAAATCGAAGAAGAGTATCTCCACATGATATGCAATTTCGAGGACCAACGACTCACGAATAAACTATTTTCTTTGTTTTATGAACTTATTGCCCAGGAATACGAATCACACAACGCTGATGCGGACACAGTAAAAGTTAATAATGAAATTATAATTGATCAATTTATATGAAAACTTTAGAAGGTTTAATTACAGTTATAACCGGCGGAGGTTCCGGCATCGGGAAATCAATTGCAACACTATTTTCACAGAACGGATCACATGTGGTTATCTTCGGAAGAAACGAAGAAAAACTAAAAAAAGTATGCGAAGAGATTTCATCACAAGATATAAGTATTTCATATAGGGTTGGAGATGTGAGCGATGATGAATCCGTCAAAGGTATTTTTTCATCTATCTACAAAAAATATAAAAAAATAGATATCCTTATAAATAATGCAGGGTTTTCCAGCGGTAAAAATTTTGAAACAGAAACTCTAGAAGAATGGGAGAAAGAAATTACTACAAATTTGACAGGTACCTTTAACTGTTCAAAACTAGGCTATTCTTCAATGAAAAAAAAAAGGAAAGGAATAATCATTAATATCGCTTCTGAAAGAGGAAGAAATGGTTCTCCCGACTCAAGCCCGGGATACGCGGCTTCCAAAGCAGCAATTATTAACCTGACAAAAAGTCTGGCGTTACAATTGGCTCAATACAATATACGAGTCAACTGTATCGCTCCTGCAGCAATAGATAAAACGGAAATCTCCGGAAACTGGTCAGAGGAGCTAAAACAAAAAATCAGGAACAATATTCCTCTGAAAAGACTTGGATTGCCTGAGGATATCGCGAGGGTAGCATATTTCTTAGCAACTGATAATTCTGCATTTATTACCGGATGCACAATTGACGTAAACGGAGGACTATCAATGCTTTAGCTAGTTACTTAATGAAATATATGAATATACGAATATTACGAGGCGTTTCTGAAGCAGAAAAATCTACCGGTTTAACCGTTGTAATCGATGTATTCAGAGCATTCTCAACTGCATGTTATTTTTTCGGTAACGGCGCAACAACAGTTATTCCAATCAATAATGCAGAAGTCGCTTATTTTTTAAAAAAATCTAACCCTGATTTTCTTTCAAGCGGTGAAAGACAGGGATATAAACTTAAAAATTTCGACTTTGGTAATTCTCCTTCAGAAATTGTAAATAAAGATTTTACAAATAAGACAATTCTTTTAACGACAACATTAGGAACTCAAGGATTGATGAGAGTGAAAGGTGCCAGTGAAATAATCACCGGAAGCTTTGTGAATTTAGGTGCAATCGTTCGATACATTATCCAAAAAGAACCGGCAATAGTTACGCTTTTATGTACAAACGACCAATCCGGTAAAGCTGAAGACGAGGATTATCTTTGTGCTTGTCTTATTGCTGACAAGCTACAGAACAACCGAATGAGTTTCAAAAAAATAATTTCAAAAATTATGCATAACGGCTCAGCAAATCATTTTTTCGACCCGAAAATTACATCACATCCGGAGAAAGATTTTCATTTATGCACTGCGCTTGATAAATTTCAATTTGTATTGAAAGCGAATGAATATCAAATAAACTTAAAACAATTAACGAAATATTCCATATAACATCCATATCAGGGTAAGCTACCCTACCATATAAAGTAAAACTTCCTCATCACTAAAGATATTTTGCAATATTGTCTCCATGCTCTTCAATGGTTTTGGCGTAATGTGCTACACCCTTCCCATCATGGAGATAAAACCAGTACGGAGTATCCGCAGCGTAGATGACCGCTTTTATAGATGCTACGCCCGGATTGGCAATGGGGCCCGGCGGGAGTCCAACATTTTTATACGTATTGTATGGCGAGTTGATAAGTTTATCAGCGCTCGTGATCTCTTTTTTCCACCATGTTTTTTCTGCAGGTTGATACCCCAAGGCATACTGAAGTGTGGCATCGGCATTGAGTGGCCAGCCAGCTTTGATGCGTTTGGCAAGGATACCGGCAATCATGGGCCGATCTTCATTGGTCCTTCCTTCTCGTTCTACAATGGAAGCCAGGGTAGTCACTTGATCAAGTGATATTCCAGTCTTTTGGGCATCGAGTCGCATCTGACTCGTCACTTTTTTGTTAAACGTATCCAAAAAAAGCTGGGCAATAGCTGCTGGAGTTGCCGTCCGAGGAATAAGATAGGTATCCGGAAACATATATCCTTCTTTTGCGTAGCGGAAAAATTCACTTTCCGGAATATCCAAATCTTTGGCAAGTTTACCAGCGATTTCCTCACTTCGCCATCCTTCCAAAGTCGTCACCCACACATCAACGATGCCATGAGTTAACTCACGGGCAATGGTTGCCGCATCCATAGCACGATTGAGTCGAAAATCTCCTGCCTGCAATCGATCATCAATTTTTCCAAATTTTACTAAAAGAAAAAACGCAATGGGATTACGAATCAGGTTTTGCCCAGAAAGACGAGTTGCAATACTTCGCACGCCCTCCCCTTTTGCAACGACAAAAATAACAGGCGTACTACTCGTTACATCAACAGCCATAGTACCATCTTTCCACCAAAACCACGCACCACCCAGTCCTACGAAAAGAACAAAAAGAAAAATACTTATACGCACCAAACTCATCTGTGGTGATTTCATGTCCTTATGCAAGAGAAAAAACAGGAACATTTTTCATGGTCTCAACCGCTTCTTTCAACCGCCATTTGTCTGAACTATACAATGAACATAGTATATCACCTTTGTCCACATGCTCCTCAAGCTTCCGGTGAAGATACATTCCTGCTTTTTTATCAGTAGGGCAACCCAAAATGCGGCAAATCACGGTAATCTGTTTATTGTTGATGCCATTCACTCTTCCCTTTTTTATCGATCGCATCTCATGGGTGTATTTCCCTGGCAACAAATGATGACTTTCTACATGAGGGTTTCCCCCTTGCGCTTTGATAATTTCGCGCATTTTAGCAAGTGCTTTCCCAGAAGTGAGGAGTTCCCGCGCAACATCTTCCCCAATCAAATGTTTTTTTGCCGGGATGTCAGCAAAACAAAGATTCAAAAGTTTCCCAGATAGCCGCAGGGCTTTGGCTTCAAGCGCGAGGGGTCGATTCTTGTCTTGCTCCAGTACCTGAAGCACATCGTGGGCTTCCAAGACTGGACCAATACCTCTCCCCGCATTTTGTCGAATTTCATTGATATCTACCACTACCTTAATATGAAATTTTTTTGCTAAAAACGTAAATTTTTTTGCAATAAGCTCTGCGTCTTTAAAGTGAGCTATCTTCATCGTTGGACCCACGGGAATATCCAGGACTAAATGGGTATCTGCTGAGGCAACTTTTTTGGCCATAATGGAAACAATAATTTTGTCAAACGATTCAAATGCCAATGGCTGCTCTACGGCAATAATGATGTCATCAGCGGGAGCTAAGCCCAAATGGCCCCCCCAGACAATACACCCACCGGCGCGGCCAACGAGTCCTTCAATTTGCCGAGGGGTAAAGGTAACCGGAGCAACCACTTCCATGGTATCAGCGGTCCCTGCCGGTGAAGTAATAGCACGCGAAGAATTTTTAGGAATTTGAAAGCCAGCTGCCGCAATGATGGGCACCAAAATCATCGTCGTTCTGGTGCCTGCTACCCCTCCTGTTGAATGTTTATCCGCAACAATGCCGTGGAAATGAAGCCTGGGACCGGTGGCAACCATTGCTTGGGTCAGATGATAGAGCTCTTCGTCAGAAAATCCTTCTTTAAAACCCGCAGCAGCAAAGTATGTGGTAAGCACGGGGCTTAACCGCTTATTAGCAATTTCATCCATGATGGCAAAAATTTCATTGTAGGATAATGATTTGCCAATGAGTTTTTTTTTAATTGCATCAATAGCAAGTTGATTATTCGTTTTATCCATATATTAAATTCGAACGAGTCGTGCCTTAACATTTAATCGTTCAAAAAGAGTTCCGGGCGGTACACAAGTAATAAGCGTCAAGTATGAATCATCATACTTTTGCTCCAACGCAGCTAAATCGCCAGGATCACGCACAACCATTTCATAGACTTTATATTTGTAGGTTATACCATCGTACGTAACAAAGATGTCATCGCCCACGGCTAATGTGGGTAATGTCGAAAACATAGTTCTATAATCTTTACGGTTAAAAAACTGAGGCAACACAGAATGACCAAAAACAACGGCATTACCATACTCACCCGGTAATCCCGTACCACCATAGTGGATTAAACTTTTATTGAGATCATCTCCAGCAATTGTAACCATCGCATCCTCTATTTTGAGTTTTGGAATAGAAACCTTGTAGCTATTAACCGGCGTCACGACTTTTTTTTGCGGACTCGTCGGATACCATAAATTAGCATTAGTATAATCTGCTACTCCTTGCACTGCTTCGCCAGGAGAGGCAGCAAGAACAGCCTGCGGCAACATAGTGGCAACTGTTGCCACAACTGCTGAATTTGGAATAGGTGTTATAGTTACACCAAAAAGTGGTGCACTAAAAAGTGTGAATGAAATGATTGGCCATGCAACCCACAAAAGAATGCCGCCTCCTACGCCCATGAGAAAAAATGATAAAATGACGGGGCGTCGAATCCGTCGCTTCGGTGTTGCTTTAATATATTGATAAAGAGGCATACGAAAAAAATCTATTCCTGTACTGCCACCGTCATTGAAATATTATTTTTATTGATAGGGAGATTTTTAAACATTGAAAGCTGGAATCGAAATGCAACAGCGCCGACGCCGTTTATGGATTTAAGGTATTCTTGTGCCGCCGTAATGGTTTTACCAGCAAGTGCTTGAGCTATACGAGGAAGATCAAGCTGGGGTGTGGCAACTCCAGATAGCTGAGCTGTTGCCGTAATTTTTCCATCTTTTTTCACCTGCGTGTCGCTTAATGTCGCATTGGTGTACTTCGGATCAAAGAGATATCCCGAAGGGATTTCATCTCCAAGACTGCCGCCAAGAAGGGAGACAAGATCGCTCTTGGTATAAGAAATACCAGAAACCGCAATGGTTGCTTTTCCATGGAGTTCTTTGGCTTCTTGATCGAGTTCTTCGACAAACGTTTTGTCAACGACGGACGTTTTGATGGTCGTATCAATAAGTTGCTCTGTGCCGCTCACACTGGCAGTGAGCTCCTGTTTTGCTTTATCGACTAATTCCGTGGTGAGTGCTTTTACGAGATTGTCCTGATCTGCGCGAGATACGACAGTGATATCTTTGCTTGTCCCACCGGTCAATGCACTATCATTGCGAGCAACAGTAACATCAGAACTCACGTTTTTAAACGTAAACTCGCTTGATGCTGGTAGGTTCCCAGCAGAACCAATAGTTGTTGCCGCAATGCCTACCGTTCCTTTCCCATACGTTAAACTCGATTGAGCTAAATTTTCACTCGCAGAAGCCACGTTCACATCATCATTTAAGGTAAATTCCAACGATCCGTTGACAAGCACGGTGCCTTTAGTAAAGGCATGAGAGCTAGAGGATTTATTGAATATTGTGACACTTCCTTTTGCTGGATCGCCTACCTGTTTTTTGCCTGTGACTGGAATAGTTTTTTCTCCATTAATGGTTTGCTCTTGTTTCTTGCCGGGTAAAATTTTTGACGCACTATCAGCAACAGTAGCGGTCGGATCCACGGTAATGGAGACGGTTTTATTTATTTTTTTGGCAACTTCATAAATAGTCACCGTTGCATGGGGAATCATCCAATATCCGCTACCCGCAACCAACAGCAAAATAATGCCAATGACTATAATTACCGGTCCGGAACGGGGAATACGAAATTGCAAAACAGGGAATAGAATACGGGGAATAGAGACATGAGGAAGAGTAATTTTCCGTTTTACAGGAGATGAAATCTCTTCCTGAGGAATACCTTCTTTATGAGATACCGTGGGTCTTTCTGGCTCTCTCTCTAATACGTCAACATTACGGCGAAACCCTAAGCGCTCTGGATCAACCATGACTACGTTTGATTCTTCGCTTTCCTGTGATACGATCAGCTCTTCTTTTTTCTCTTCTTCTGGCTCCTCTGGCGCCATCGAAAGGGCAAGTTCACTGGCCCCAGCAAAAGAAATTGCAGTAATAAGTGCGTGAGCCGCGAGGATATCAATTTTGGGAAAATGCATGAAGTTTGCTCGTGTCTGCCATGGGTGACGTAAAAGATCGCGTTTCACTTCTTCCAAATGATCTGCATGAGTTCCATAGAGCAAGATTCGCGAGGGCAACACCTCAAGGTCATGAAAACTTTTGAGCGCTTCTTCAAGGGAAGTCACCATGTCTATTGTTTTTTCTACAATCTTTTGACCAACTAACGCTCCAATTTTGTACACCGATATGGTCAAAGTATCACCAGCGATTCCTAAAAGAATCACCGTAGGAGGAACACCTTCGTCACGTTTCAGATTGTGAATAATCGCCTGATATACACTGACAAATCCCATGGGGTCAAGTCCCAACGCGTGGGTTAATTTCTTCAGATGCGGCCGCACATCTTTTTGAATATCGCCGCCTTCGGTGAGATAAGCAGCGGGAAGACCCAAGATAACTTTCGTAATTTGGCAAGCATCCAGAGACGTTTCAAAAGAAGAAATAGCCGCATCTGCTGCTTCTACACGGCGTTCCCAAGAGTCAACATCTACTTCTTTGCTTGCGGTGTCCCTGATGATGGGCAGCCGCTTCTCGTCAACTTCCCACAGACCAGCAATAACTGCATCAACATCTAAAAGAAGCGACAAAAATACCTCTTTTTGTTCCGTCTTTGGATGCATGAGGTGTTTGAATGCGCCAGGTAATTCCATAGAAAAGAAATCGGGCAGTTACCGATATAATTCTATAGTAGCAGCCAAAAGAGAGTGAGGCAACCTGAAGATATTAGGAGGCCGTCATGACGGCATAAATGCGACGGATGCCGCTGCCAGCAGACTCTTCTTTGATAATTTTGAAGTGTCCAAGTACACCCGTGCGCTCTACGTGTGGTCCACCACAAAATTCAGCGGAGAAAAACTTTTCCTTCGAACCTACAAAATAAACTGTTACGCGATCAGGATACTTGTAGCCAAATTCCATTTGCGCACCAATGTTTTCTGCTTGAGTCCTATCCATCTCAATCCGTCTCACTGGCAAGTCTTCTTTAACTTTTTGATTCACCAACTCTTCGACTTTTTTAAGTTCTTCGTCTGACAACTTCCTCGCAAAATTAAAATCCATGCGCAACCTCTCTGCGGTGATATTACTGCCGCGTTGTTTAATATTCGGATCTACGATTTTCTGTAAAGAAGCAAGGAGTAAATGATGGGCGGTGTGAAGTTTCGTCGTTTCTTCACTGTGATCCGAAAGTCCACCTGCAAACATGCCCTTGGATGCAGTGCGGGACAATTCTCTATGACCCTCAACTATTCCATCAAATTTCTCTCTATCGAGACTTTTACCCTTTTGTTGGAATAATTCCTGAACGATTTCAAAAGGAAAACCATAACTCTGAAAAAGATTAAAGGCGAACAGTTCCGGATCCTGATCCTCCCCATACTTTTGATATTCTCTTAAACCTCTATCTAAAGAGGCGCCGAATTTACTCATCTCTTCATCAATGATTTGATTAATACGTTCACTATCGCGTGTAAAGTTAAAATACCCTATGTCTTCGTATGTCTTAAGGACAGACTTACAAATAGCCTGGAATCCTGGAATCGGTGTCAGTCCTCCTTTTAGTTGATGCATCTTTATCGCCGCTCTTCGAAGTAACCTTCTCAGCACATATCCTTGAGTTTTATTGGAAGGAACTACGCCATCAACAATTAAGAATGCAGCCGCCTTTAGGTGATCTGCGACAACTCTTATGGCAGGTTTATTTTTGTTTTCTGAGTAATTTTTATCAGAGTATTCTTCGACAGTTTTAATAATTTCACTGAATAAATCTGTTTCAAAAATATCTTGTTTATTTTCTTTTGCCGCGACTATCCGTTCCAGTCCTCCACCAAAATCAACATTTTTTTGAGGTAGCTCTTCTAGCCCATGGTTTGTTTTTTTATATTGGATAAATACCGAATTCCCTATTTCCGAAAATCTCCCGCAGTCACAATTTGGATGACACTGTTTTCCAAATTTTGGGTCATGCTTTACTTGCGAAAACTCAAAAAAAACTTCCGAGTCTGGGCCGCCTATTTCTCCAACTGGCATTTTATCTGGAGTCCCACTACGACTCCACCAATTTTTCGTGACGTTATATTCAAAAATATGATCTTTGGAAACGCCAAGAGAAAGCCAAATGTTGTAACTTTCTTCGTCTCGTGGGACTGCTTCGTTCCCTTCAAAAATCGAGACAAAGAGCTTTTTTTGGGGGAGTTTAAGTTCTTTCGTTAAAAACTCCCAAATCCAGGGCAATTGTTCTTTTTTGAAGTAGTCACCTAATGACCAATTGCCGAGCATCTCGAAAAATGTTGTGTGCCGATTATCACCAACTTCATCAATATCCTGGCTGCGGAATGACTTTTGGCTATTCACTAGGCGTTTGCCTTCTGGATGTGGTTGACCAAGAAGATAGGGAATGAGCGGCTGCATGCCGCTGCTGGTAAATAATGTCGTTGAGTCATTTTCAGGAACGAGAGGGGCTGAAGGAATTTCCACATGTCCACGAATTTTGAAAAATTCAATATACTTTTTACGAACATCTGCTGATTTCATAGCGCAATTATATCATGGAGTAGGTATTCGCCCCTTGGAAAAACCATGGCTCTTTTAAAAGTTTTTGATACATAGAAAGCAGAGTAGGGTCGCTGGTCATGCGCCAGTCCTGTTCCCACATGCCCTTACTCTGGAGATTCCATTCAAAAGAAATCACACCAGCGGTGTTGGGCATATGGGTAACTGTGTAACGGATTGCGCCTTCCACCCACGGTGCTCTCCCAAACTCACGCTGGGAATTAATTTCACTCAGGAGAAAGGGTTTGTGCGGCGCAAGACGGGTAAGCGTCAAGAGGTCTGGGCCGAGTACATACTCCGGGGATAAATTGGGCACTATGATGTGACGCGGATTCACTAGTATTGAACTGTATCGGTCATACGCATCAAGTGAAGTAAAATCGACATACTCATTACCCGGATAGAAGGCTTGAATAGGGCGCACGTTGTTGAGGGTAACATTCGGGCTAAAAACAAAGCGGATATTCGTTGCCCCTTCTTCTTTATAGATCTTGTGGAGGAAACGCCAAAACTTTACCCATTCTTCCGGTCGATTTTGTTCGTGCCAGCCAAACCAATTCCCGTTCATCTCATATAGTGGTCGAAATAGCACCTTTTTTTCCAATGCCCCCAACTGACGGGCTCCTTTTCGGATGTCTGCTTCATACGCGTAAATACTGGCAAACTTCATACGGTCGGGATTAACCGGATCAACGGGGTACCAGCTCAGCATGGGAACCTTGCGGGCATCAACAATCAAATCGACTCGCATTTTCATATCTTCAGAAAAACTACCAGTAGAGCCCGAAAAAAGGTTTACAATTTGGATGTCTTTCGACAAGATTTCGCTTATGCGCGTTGCTTCATGGGGGTCATTATCATGAGGAGCAACACCAAATGCCACGGATCCAGAAGGGATAGCTTTGAGAAGCGGCAGACCTTCTCCACGCGCAAACTCAGCGATCCGCTGATAAATAAAAGGAACAATGAGACTTGTTTCCGCAACAAAACCCGCTGCTCCAAATCCGATAAACTTGAGAAAGTCACGCCTGCAATACCCAAGGGACCGTTCTTTTGGGGCTGTCATACCTGCCGCAGTATAGCACAGTTACTTCTTAGGGAGATTTTTGAAGAGTTTTTTGCGTAAATCTGCAGTGGTTTCTCGACCGTGTTCCTGCAATGCTTCGATGTGAGCCAAAGCGGTATCTAACTTCTTTGTGGCTTCGTGGGAGAGATGTTCTTTTTTGTCTTCTATTTGTTCAACGACTTCTTGTTTAATAACTTCCCCTTGTTTTGCTAATTCTTTTCCTTTTTTCTCAAGTTCTTCCAGTTTTTGTTCCAGTTCGTCGACAAAATCCTTCCCCTTTTCCTCAAGCAATGCCCCGGTCTTTTTTCCTTCTTTTGTCCCTAAAAAAAATAACGTGATTGCTCCTAGTAGACCACCAACGAAAAAACCGACCCAAAATTTTATGTCCCCATGCTCATGGTCACTCATCTTTTTCCCCTCTTTTGCGAAACGCGGAAAAGACAGATAACCCTGCTTTCATGCCGCTGACGAGTCCGGACAAATTAGACACTCCCTCGCCCACTGATCCGGTCACTTTTCCAAAATCCTCAAGCATTTTATTGATTTTGGTCAGAGACAATCGTACCTCCTTGAGGATAAACCACACCTGCACCCCTAATGCAACGATAAGAATGGCAAGGACAATGCTAATGGCGATGATGACGAGTTGTACCGTATCCATGGGCAGAGCTATCTTTCATTATACATGCTTTTAATATGCTCCTGTCAACCCCGCCAGGCGGGGTCAATTGGTTATTGCTACTGCAGACTAACTTCATGGACGATGGTGGTAATTTTGTTAAATCGACTCGTGGCAATCACGGTAATTCTGTTCACCCCCGAGTCAATCTGCAACTGATCGAAAAATTTACCATCGCTACGGACCAATACACTCACGCCGTTTATGGTCACCGTGGCGTCTGAATCGGTTTTTCCTAACACTTCAATGCGCCGCTGTGTGGTCACCAGATGATCTTTGGGTGATTCGATGGAAAGATTCGGTGGATGCTGCAATTTTATATACTGCACGCCAAAGTATAAAAGGAACATACCGACAAACCCTCCCAAAAGGAGTGCTAAAAATCTACTGGGGGTAAGTCGAAAAAATGGCGTATTGAGCGGCTCTGCTATTCCTTTCGGAAGAAGGCTCGATCTGGGAACATCTTCTGTTTGTCTACGAAAAAATGCCAAAACGTGCCGACTGTTGAGTCCTAAAAATTCCGCGTAATTTTTGACAAACCCTTTTGCGTAAGAAAGAGACGGGAGTTTGGTGTAATCATCTTGTTCAATTGCTTCTAAAAATTTGAGCCGTATTTTGGTCGCAGCTTCAATATCTCCAAGAGAATATTTTTTCAACAGGCGTGTTTCCTGTAAAATAGAACCAACGGTCTTCATGGACTATGTTCCTTTTTGCTGAGCAAGACTTGCGAGGTATTCATCCGGATTTTTGACGAGCACATCACGCGGTTTACTCCCTTCGCCCGGGCTAATAATGCCTGCCTCCTCGAGCTGATCTAAAATGCGTGCCGCTCTGGCATATCCTACAGACAACCTTCGCTGCAAAAGTGATGCCGATGCTTTATCGTGTTGACAGATAAGTCGAAGCGCATCTTCAAACAGTGCATCTTTCCCATTAGAACTCGTCGTCACCATCCCACCTTTCTTCCAACCAGACAACGATTGGTTGATAACCTCTTCGGTGTACTGGACTGGAGTATTTTTCTCTTTCAAAAAGTCCACCACCTTATTCACTTCGTGTTCAGACACATACGTGCCTTGGATACGACTCGGCTTGGATTGATCTGGCGGGACATAGAGCATATCGCCGCGCCCTAAAAGTTTTTCTGCACCCGGCATGTCGATAATAACCCGAGAATCAATCATAGAGGAAACATTAAATGCAATACGTGTCGGTACATTGGCTTTGATAAGTCCAGTTATAACGTCCACACTGGGCCGCTGCGTGGCAAGCACCAAATGAATTCCGGTTGCCCGTGCCATTTGCGCGATTCTGCATATAGCATCTTCTACTTCAACCGGTGCATACGCCATAAGGTCGGCAAGTTCATCGATTAAAATAATAATAAAAGGCATCGCCTGAAATCCAGAAAGTTCATTAAATCCATCGATGTTCCGTACTCCCACTTCTGCAAACTGTTTATAACGATTTTCCATCTCTGTCATGGCCCACCGAAGGGCAGAAAGGATGCGATCCGGCTCAACAATAACGGGTGTCAACAGATGGGGAATGCCATTGTAGCCAATAAGCTCCACGCGCTTGGGATCTACCATAATCAAACGCACTTCCGCAGGCGTCGTACGGAAAAGAAGCGACGTAATCCAGGCATTGATGAGGACGGATTTCCCCGAACCGGTGGTTCCTGCCACCAACACATGCGGCATTCTCCCGATATCGGCAATGACCGGACTGCCGGAAACATCCAGGCCCAAAGCCACCGCGAGCTTGCTTTTTGATTTGTGCATGAGCTCGGAGCCAAGCATGCGTTTGAGCGTGACAAATTCTAGTCCTCGATTGGGTATTTCAATACCCACTAAATTTCTCCCAGGAATAGGAGCTTCTATACGGACAGCCCCAGTTGGAGCAGCAAGAGCCAACGCCAAATCGCTGGAAAGGGAAGTAATTTTGGATACTTTGGTCCCCAATGCAATCTCTAAAGCATATTGCGTCACCGCGGGACCGGTATTGACCTCGGCAACTTTTGCCATAATACCAAAGCTTTCCAACGTCTTTTCGATGGTTGATGCATTTTTGCGCATATCCCCGCGGTCTGCTTTTTGCCCAGGACCATCAGACAAAAGCGAAAGCGGCGGATACTCCCAAAGAGCCATATCTGAAGGCAATGACCTCATAGGATTAATCTTCAATGCTGATTTATTTGTGCTCGGAGCTGCCGTTTTCATAGAAACCGGAGGTAGAGTTACCGGAGCTTTTATGACCAACTTTTCTTCTTGCCCTTTAATCTGAAGAGGGAGCTTGGGTTGAGAAAAGAGTGGTTGCTCGCGTTTAGCAAAAAGTTTCGCCCCCATATCTCCCACCCATTCCATCAGTCGCTGCATAACAAAAACCAGGGCGTTAATCACTCGATCAAGCGACGCATTAAGAAATACAATAAATCCAATCACCAACAGTGAAAGAAACACTAATACCGCGCCTTCCGCGGAAAGATACCTGCTCACCGTATTCCAAAAAAGCTCTCCAATTGCTCCCGCCTGCGTCAACCCCATAAGGGCACCCAGGAGAATGGCAAATCCAAAGGGAACGTTTGGCTTCCCAATGCCCGATTTTATTTTGAAAAAAAGCAGGCTTAAGGAAACCAAAAATGGGGGAAGTACATACATGGCCCACCCCACGTTACTCATAAGTTCTTCCCGAAGGCGCAAAAGCAGGGCGCCTTCACCAAAAAAAGAAAGCGTGATGGTTGCTGCAAATAACCACAACCAAATAGCGCCCACCGCATAGACGGTTTGCTTTTTCAGCTTTACTTTCAATGGATTTTTATGCCGCCGGTGATAGTGCCGTCTTTTAGACATACATTCTAGTATAGGGCTTCCATTAGACGGGATCAACCATTTCTGGTATACTATAGTTCTGACCTAGTCTGCTCATTCGGTACCCGCTCTGGTAGCCAAGAGGCGGGTTTATTTTTTATGGATATACGAAACATAGCAATCATAGCACACGTTGACCACGGCAAAACTACGCTCGTGGATGGGATGCTGAAACAAACGCATACCTTTCGCGAAAATCAAGCGGAGATGACCCAAACAACCATACTGGACAGCAATGCCTTAGAACGAGAAAAGGGCATTACCATTTTGGCTAAAAATACTGCCGTCGTCTACAACAATGTCAAAATTAACATTATCGACACGCCTGGACACGCGGATTTTAGCGGCGAAGTCGAGCGCGTCATCAATATGGCCGATGGAGCGCTTTTGATCGTGGATGCTGCCGAAGGCCCCTTACCGCAAACGCAATTTGTGCTCCAAAAAGCACTCGAGCATAACCTCAAAATCATCGTCGTGATCAATAAAATTGACCGCAAAGATGCTCGACCCGCTGAAGTGCTCCGAGAGGTGGAAGAATTATTCTTGCGTCTTGCTCATCATGAAGAGCACCTGAACTTCCCGATTCTGTACGCCATTGGTCGGGAAGAAAAAGCATGGAAAAACTATCCAGAGGATATGAATGCCCCAACCACACTTCAAGTGATGTTTGAGGCAATCCTTACCAATATTCCAGCGCCTCTTGCTGATGCAACCAAACCATTCAAAATGCTCGTTTCCACACTAGACTTTGATACGTACAAAGGAACCTATGCCATCGGCAAAGTCGCCCAAGGCACGACAAAACCCGGACAAACAGTGCTCGTTCTCAATGAACAAACCAAAATAGGGACATACAAAATCGAACAAGTATTTACGAGCCACGGTTTGGCTCGAGAAGAAGTAGGCGAAAGTTTGCCGGGCGATATTATTGCCATCACGGGTATCCCGGATATCGCCATAGGACAGACGATTGCTGATCCAGCTGATCCCGTAGGTTTTCCTACTATCAAACTTGAAGACCCAACGCTCAAAATTCTTGTTTCCGCCAACACGTCTCCTTTTGCGGGTCGAGAAGGAAAATTCTGTACCGCGCGGCAAATTCATGAGCGCCTGCTCAAAGAAAAACAAACGAATATTGGGCTGAAGATCCAAGAAAATCCTGATGGCATAGGGTTTATTGTTTCCGGCCGAGGAGAATTGCACTTGGCAGTACTCATTGAGAATTTGAGACGCGAAGGATATGAGCTCCAAGTGAGTAAACCCGAAGTAATTATAAAAGAAATTGATGGAGAAAAAATGGAACCGTTTGAAGAGATAACGATTGAAATCGATAAAGCATATGTGGGTATAATCTCTGAAGATTTAGGCAAACGCCGGGGAGAGCTCGTCGATACCCATACCGATGATCGGGGAATGACACGGATGGTATATAAAATAAGTAGCAGAAATCTTTTAGGGTTTAGAACCGATATCCTCACTAAAACCCGCGGCAATGGCATTTTCGCCACCCAATTCATCGGCTATTTCCCACTGGCGCCAAAAATCGATAAGATACGAAATGGTGTACTCGTTTCTTTTGAAACCGGTAAATCTTCTGGCTATGCACTCACGACCGTCCAGGAACGCGGCAAAGCATTTATCGGACCCAGTGTGCCCGTGTATGAGGGGATGATTATTGGACTCAATAATCGCCAAGAAGACATCGACATCAATGTCTGCAAAACAAAAAAATTGACCAACATCCACTCCGCCAATGCAGACATTGCCATTCAACTGGATCCACCCGTCATCATGAGTTTGGAACAATGTTTGGATTTTATTGAAGACGATGAATTACTCGAGGTAACTCCTCAAAACCTACGCCTTCGCAAAAAATACCTCTCCAAAATCGACCGCGTGCGAGCCGGACGAAATGGCAATTAAACTTCCACAATTACCGGCACGATGAGGGGGTGGCGGCCGGTTTCTTTTGCCAAAAATTCATCAAGGTTGCCGCTGATTTGTTTGCGCACAAATTGCCAATCGATGATGCGGCCTTTTTTGAGTTTGAGCGATTGCACTACCAGCTGCTTGGCTTTGGCAACCAACTCTTCAGACTGACGCATATAGACAAACCCGCGCGAGACGATATCTGGCTGTGCCGTCATTCTCCCGGTTGATTTTTCCATGGGAACAATGACCACCACGATGCCTTCTGTGGCAATTGTTTGCCGGTCACGAAGCACAATCTCACCCACGTCCCCAACCCCTAATCCATCAATCATCACATTTTCTAGTTCCAAAGTATCGACTATTCGCGGCGGCACACCAGCTCGAAATTCTAATACTTCCCCTTCTTCAGGAATCAACACATCACGTTTATCGTATCCGAGATCCTGGGCAAGCCGGCGATACTGCATCATGTGCCGATAGGTGCCCCCAATGGGTAAAATATAGCGAGGACCAACAGCAGAGAGCATGAGCATGAGATCTCCTTGGCTACCGTGCCCAGATATATGCAGATCTTCCATGATATTTGAGTACGCAACGCGCGCTCCCTTGCGATACAGCTGGTCAATAAGCCCACTCACGCTATTTTCATTGCCAGGAATGGGATCAGCAGAAAACACCACGCTATCGCCTTCTTCAATGCGTACAAACCGGTGGTCATCGTTGGCAATCCGCGAAAGAGCTGACCCCGGCTGTCCTTGGGCTCCGGCAACTACGAGAAACTGTTTAATCGGAGGAAGGCGTTTAAGATCTCGATCCCGCACTACTGCTTCTCGCGGAAACCGCATATACCCAAGTTTCAATGATGCCTCGGTATTTTGATCGATGCTTCGACCTAAAAATGTAATTTTTCTGCCGTGCTTGAGGGCTACTTCAATAGCCAGTTGAATCCGGGAAATATTACTGGACTGCGTGGTAAACAAAAATTTACCGGAACACATGGACAGCTCTTTTTCCAATGTCTCGCCAATCACTTGTTCTGACGGCGTAAACCCACGGCGCTCACTTCCTAACGAATCAGTAAGCAAACACAATACGCCGCGTTTTCCCACAGCGGTAATTTTGTCTAGTTCTGAAAGTTTGCCGTCAAGCGGGCTAAAATCAAATTTAAAATCACTGCCGTGGTAAAAAATCCCAATCGGCGTTTCGATAATGAGGTTAGCGGCATCAGGAATAGAATGCGTCACTCGGACAAAACTCACGGTAAATGGACCAAGATGAAGCGTTTGGTTAAATTCCACCGGCGTCACTTGCGTTTTAATTTGTGCCTCTTTGAGTTTAATATTGGCAAATGCAGCCGTGAGTTTGGTTCCCCACATGGGAACGCGACCAAGTTTGGGATAGATGTGCGGAATGCTACCAATATGATCATCGTGGCCATGCGTGAATACCAATCCGCGGATTTTATCTCGTTTATCGTTTAAATATCGCACATCAGGAATAACCAGATCCACGCCGTACATCTCCGGATCCGGAAACCCCACACCGCAGTCTACAAGTAAGATGTCGTGAACTTTCCCATCCACACGGTACTCGTAGACATACATATTTTTCGTCACATTGCCAATGCCGCCCAACGGAATAAGATGAAGGGAATCTTTCCCAATAGTTGAGGATCCTTGATAAATGGTCTGTTTCTGTTTTCTAAAAAATTTCATTTAATAGGTTTCTATAAATTCTTTAATATTCTCTGGGGTAATGCGAAAACTTTTCCCTTTCCCTTCCACAATCATCCGCGCCACTTTACGGCATAAACTATTCATGGTGCGCTCCAAGCTTCGAATTCCGGCATCATACCCCAAAGGCCGCACGAGTTTTGGCCAGATGGCTTCATCAATCGTTAAATTTTCTGTGGTCAACCCAGATTCTTTCATAAGCTGCGGCAATACATAATCTTTGGCGATTTTCGTTTTTTCCTCATCAGAATACGAAGGCATTTGAATCGGCTCCAAACGATCCAAAACAGCGGTTGCGATATTCGTGGTATTATTTGCTGTTGCAATAAACAGAACGTCTGATAAATCAAAGGGATAGTCCAGATAATGATCTGTAAAGGCTGCATTTTGTTCTGGATCCAGAAGCTCAACGAGTACACCCATGATGTCCCCGCGGCTGCCTTCGGCTACCCGGTCTATTTCATCCAAAAGAATGACGGGGTTTTTACTTCCAGCAAATCGCAGGCCTTTCAAAACCAATCCAATTTCTGCATCGGGACGGACCCGCGACTGTCCGCGAAGATCTAAGGCATCGCTCATGCCGCCAAACGGAATACGTACAAACCGCCGCCCCATAGATTCTGCAATCGATTTGGCAAGCGTTGTTTTTCCGGTACCCACAAGACCAACAAGACATAAAATAGGCGCACGGCGAGCAAGTATGGCATGGGAAAGTTTGGCATCACTCGTAATTTCCCCCCGCTTTGCATCCATGGAAACGGTTGACTCAGTTTGCCAACGATCGATATTGAGCTTTAATACCGCAAGATATTCTAAAATCCGTTCTTTGACCGGAGCCAAGCCGTAATGATGTTTATCCAGAATTGCTCGCGCGTTGACTAAGTCCAATGTATCGCGGGTTTTCTCGTTCCATGGGAGATGCACCGCCCAATCAATATACCGAAGCATTTGTTCGATGTGCACGCGCGCCGTGATATCGTTTTCCAGACGAACAATCTCTTCTAAATTACTCTGCACGCGGACTTCTAAATCGTGGGGAAGGTGTGCTTGGGTGACTTGTTTTTGCAAATTCGCTACTTCATCAGTAAGTTTGGACATAGTTCTATGATACCGCAAGAGGACTAACGAGGACAATTATTAATATCTTCGTCTCGGTCGGTCAAAACTTCTTCGAGGGCGAGAGGCTTGCTCTCTTCGCTCTGGAACTTTTTTAGCATCTTCACCAAAAAGCATAGAAAGATTCACGCGGTGTTGATCATCGATTTCACTTACCCGTACTTTCACCTTTTGACCGAGTTTTACTACATCATTAGGGTCACTCACATAGCCGGTGGACATCTGTGACACATGCACCATGCCTTCTTTGCCCGGTAAAATTTCCACAAATGCACCGAATGGTAAAATCCGTTTGACTTCTCCTTCATATTCTTCCCCGACTTGTACGTCTTTCGTGAGTCCCTGCACCCACTCGACGGCCTTATTGACTGATTCCTCGTCTGTTCCCGAAATCATCACTGATCCATCATCTTCTACATCAACCGCAGCGCCGGTTGACGCAATGATTTGCCTGATCATGCGGCCGCCAGGACCAATAACTTCACCAATTTTCTCTGTCGGAATTTTTACCACTTGCACTTTGGGTGCGTATTTAGACAAATTTTTGCGTGGTTGACCAATAACTTTTTGCATCTTATCCAAAATAAATGCTCGCGCAACTTTTGCTCGTTCTAAGGTCTCTTCAATAATGTCATCCGTCAAGCCGTCAATTTTAATGTCCAGTTGAATAGCGGTAATCCCATGTTTCGTCCCTGCCACTTTAAAATCCATATCTCCAGCAAAATCCTCCACGCCCACGATGTCGGTAAGGAGGACATACTTTTTCTCACTGGTCATAAGACCGATAGAGATACCACCGACTGGCTCTTTGATAGGCACGCCCGCATCCATAAGGGCTAACGTTGAACCGCACGTAGAAGCCATCGACGTGCTCCCGTTACTGGACATAATTTCACTCACGAGGCGAATTGTATAAGGAAATTCATCTTCTGAAGGAATAACTGATAATAATGCGCGTTCAGCCAGCGCTCCATGACCAATTTCCCGACGAGACGGTGTTCCCATCCTGCCGGTTTCACCCACAGAGTATGGCGGCATGCTGTAGTGATGAATGTAGCGCTTGGATTCTTCTCCCGCTGGGCTTTCAATAAGCTGCTCAAGCGATGGTGTACCCAACGTGGCAACGGTGAGGGCTTGTGTTTGACCCCGTTTAAACATGGCACTTCCATGAGTTCGGGGCAATATGCCCACTTCAATCTCAATAGAACGGATTTCATCTATTTTTCTGCCATCCACGCGTTTACCTTTTTCTAAAACATTTTGGCGGACTTTTTTCTTAAATAACCCATCAAGAGCTGTCTCCACATCTTTAAGACTCCATTTGTTTTCATAGGCCGCAGTGATGGTTTGAGCAAGTGCCACGATTTCTTCACTTCCGGACTCCTTGGCAGCGTGTGCGGTAAACGTCTCTTCCATATCTTTTTGGTAGTCGGCTAAAATCTTGGCTTTCAGATCATCAAGTCCCGCCGCTGCCGGCACGGACACTTTGGGCTTTCCGACTTCCTCAACCAGTGAAGTAATACAATCAATAATTTTAGCGTTTTCTTCTTTTGCTTTAATAACTGCATCATAGACCATATCTTCTGGTGTTTCACAAAATCCACCTTCCAACATCACCGTCTTTTTGCGGCTGGAAGACACGATAAAGTCAAAATCGCTCAATCCTTGTTCTGCAATGGTAGGATTGACTAAAAGCATCCCTTCTTTTCCATCTGCTTTCACATACCCCATGCGCACGGCACTCACTGGACCATTCCATGGAATAGGAGAAATCGCAATGGCAGCCGATGTGGCAACGAGTCCCAATACGTCCGGATCATTTTCTCCATCAACCGAAAGCACCGTGATAACGACTTGCACATCGTGTTTGTATGTTTTAGGGAATAGTGGTCGAATCGATCGATCAATGACGCGACCAGCAAGCACGGCATCATCTGATGGTCTGCCTTCACGCTTCACCCATCGAGAGCCTTTGATGCGTCCACCCGCATACAGGCGTTCGACATATTCAACGCTTAGTGGAAAATAATCCAGTGTGGTTTCACGGCTCGATGCCGTGACCGTAGCCAGTACCATGGTATCGCCGTACTGAGCCAGTACCGCTGCACTTGCTTGCTGTGCAAACCGCCCAACTTCGAGGGATAACGTTCTCCCGCTTACTTCAATAGATTTTTTGATGATTTTCATGATCAAAGAGTCGCCTTATTTTGCCAGTCCCAATTTGTGGGAAATCTCTTTATATCGCTTGTTGTCTTTCTTTTCTAAATAATTCAAAAGTCTACGGCGCTTGCTCACAATCCCCAAAAGTCCTCGGCGAGAATGATTATCTGCTGGATTGGTTTTGAGGTGACCAATGAGCTTTTCGATACGGCCAGTCAAAAGTGCAATTTGTACTTCGGGACTGCCGGTATCGCCCTCTTTGACCTGAAACTGCGCAATGATTACTTGTTTATCTTCACTGGGAGCTGCTGACGCTGGGGCCACGTCTTTTGCCGCAGTCTTCGTTTTTTTCGTTCCTTGAGGCTTTGCTTTTGCTACCTTGACGACCGCGATTTTTTTTGTTTTACCTTCCGAGGCTTTTGTAGTTTTTGTAGTTTTTGCTTTCGGCATACTAAATTGAAAAGGAGCCTAACCTCGCTCCAACATCTCCTATTTTACACTATTCATCTATGATTTACAATAAGTTGGAACTTTTGAAAATTTTGGGCTTGAGCCAGTCTGCCGGTGCTTGTACAGGATTGGGAGCATGTCCTTCTGCAGATCTTGCTATTGGTTTCATCGACGTCTCCGCAATCGACGGCTGCGAATTGACTGCTTCGGTTTTCGGAAGCTCCTCTGGTGTCAAAGGCCTGCGAAATCGTCTGCCGCCCGCTTTGGTACACGACGCAGCTAAGTCAAATGCCCCAGCAGTGACATTGAAATTGCCAAAATTATTCGTCCCGCCATAGAGTGCATTGAGTAAATTCGTCGCGATATCTTGGGTCATAGATACACCGAGCGTGGACAACAATTGTCCTACAAGCTCCGCAGTAGAGGAAGCTTGTGTATCTACAAGATTAACTTGTCCGTAATGCACATTATTGGGGTGGCGGTCTATATTGATCACAGGTTTACTTGCAAAAATTTCTTTATTGTCCTCATACAGCTTCTTGAGGCCTCCCAGGTGGATCGTATTGATGGTAAAAATCAGGTCGCTTGCCGCTGCCCCCTGAGAATAATGGACTTTATCGGAAGAAAATGATGGGAATCCAGGACGCGGTTCAATGACGAGATTAAACGTATTGCCTTCTATATTGTAGCTTACTTTCTCAATCGATCCTTCCACATAATCGAGCGATATAACAAAGTTTTTTTTGCTGATATCGTGGGTCACCTTATTGACCCCCACAAAACTGGAAAGCTCAACGGTTATGGGATCTGGACAAGCAATGGTTACTTTTTTCCCCAAACTTATAAGCCCGAGATAGAGGGCAAGGCTACTCCCGATACTATCAAATGCGGGATGTTCGTGCGTGACAATGAGAATGTCGTTAGCTTTGTCAACGAGTTCTTTCACTTTGGTAAGTTCAGTTTGAAAATCCATAGTTATACTACTGACACGGCGATTATAGCATCACCAACGGCAAAATCAACTGCTCGGTCAAAAAGGATACCACATTCACTGCCTGTATCGGCACGCGTAATATCTTCTTTCCCATGACGAAGCGATTTAATTTTAGCCCGTATCACTTCAGATTCACCGCGCATAACTTTTACACTATCACCACGGGCAAGTCTCCCAGAAATAATTTTCGTTCCAGCAATTCTCGTTTTTTCATAGGGAAACTCGGCAATAATCTGCCCCATCCCCAATTCCCGTTCTTTTGTGATAACTTCTTTCATGCCGGAAATAACCTCTTCCAGTTCGTTAAGAAGTTCATAAATAATAGTATATGTGCGATATATCACTTTTTCCGTTTGCGCTAATTTTTCTACTGCCGGACGTGCCTTGACGTTAAACCCCACGACAAATGCATGACTGGGTTTTGCCAAAAGGATATCAGCCTCTGTAATATCCCCGATACCACTGCCAACGACCATGACCCGATTACCCAAGGCATTGGTAATAGCTTCTAGCGATCCAGCGGTGTCTGCTTTCATAATGACGGTGAGTTTTTCTTTTTCCTGTTCATCGATAGGCTTGAGAAAATCTGGAAGTGCATCGCTTACCGCCTCAGAAGGAAGTGAAACTTGAGAAAGAGTAGCTTCTTTTTGGGGTGTTTGTCTCAAAATTTCTCCCACTGCGGGAAGACTGGTAAACCCCAAAATCTCAACTGGTTTACTTACTCCTGCACTAGCTACTCTTTTGCCGTGTTCATCAAACATTGCCCGAACTTTCCCTACAAGGGTTAATCCCTCGTAAAGGGGCATTCCAGCGGTTACATTCCCTTGTCTGACGATCACTGAGGCGATCATTCCTTTTCCTTTATCCAATTTGGTTTCAATAACTACTACTTCCCATGGCGCTTTGGAGTCAGCAGTCAACCCCTTCATCTCACTCACCAAAAGAATCATATCCAAAAGTTCGGGAACACCCTGGCCGGTCTTAGCAGACACGGCAACGATGGGAACGTCACCACCAAATCCTTCTACTTGTACGCCGACTTTAGCTAAATCCTGTTGCGTCTTTTTGGCATTGGCACCAGGAAGATCTATTTTATTGAGCGCCACAATGATAGGAATGCCGGCGGCACGAATTTGATCAATCGATTCTTTGGTTTGGGGTTTGACACTGTCATCAGCAGCAACGACGAGAATAGCAATGTCGGCAACAGCCGCTCCCCGCGAGCGCATCTTTGCAAACGCTTCATGGCCGGGCGTATCAATAAAGGTAATGGTCTTCTGTTCTTTGGGAGTTTCTATTTGATAGGCACCGATATGTTGGGTAATACTACCGTGTTCACCGGCAGCAACCGTTGTTTTACGAATGAAGTCTAAAAGCGTGGTTTTGCCGTGATCCACATGGCCTAATACCGCCACAATGGGCGACCGTAATGAATTTTGTTGTGTGGTATCTACCATATTGATTTTTGGATGTCATCTCGCATCTATCCATACTTATACAGGTTGCGAGGGCTGACCTTCTTTATGTTCTTCTGATTGCTCAGGTACTGGTTGAGAGGGAACAATAGTCTGATCGTCGGTCGATGAAGTTTGAGGAGTTGCCGTCACGCCAGCTTCCGAAGGAGCAACGTCTTCTTTTTTCTCGCTCGTTCCCTTTCCACGAATATCAATCTTCCAACCGGTGAGCTTGGCTGCCAATCGCACGTTTTGCCCATCCCGGCCAATGGCAAGCGAAAGTTGATCTTCCGGCACCAATACTTCTGCCGATTTCCTCTCTTCGTTCAATACGACGTCAATATTTTTTGCTGGAGCAAGTGCTGCCGTAAGAAGCTGCCTGGCGTCATCACTCCATTGAATAATGTCCACTTTTTCGCTGCCACCCAGCTCCCCGATAACGGCCTGCACGCGGACCCCCTTTTGTCCAACACAGGAACCCACCGGATCCACCCCAGATTGATTGGAATATACAGCTACTTTGGTGCGACCACCGGCTTCTCGCGCAACAATTTTAAGCTCCACGGCACCACTTGCCACTTCTGGTACTTCGCGACGGAATAATCCTTCAACCAGCCCCTTGTGCGCACGGGAAACAATAATCTCATTGCCCCGCATCGTTTCTCGGATGCCTTCAATGTAAAAGGTGAGGCGTTGGTTCAGGTGATAGCGCTCCCCTTGGCTCTGTTCTTGCGGCGGCATGACGGCCTGGGTACGGCCGATATCCACCACTATATTTGGGCCGTCAAAACGAAGCACCATGCCGGAAATAATGGAGCCGACTTTTGTCTGATAGTCGGTGAGGATTGCCTGTTTTTCTGCTTCGCGGATCCGTTGCAGGATCACTTGTTTAGCGGTTTGGGCAGCAATACGACCAAAACCCGGAGGAGTAGTATCTTTTCCTTCTTTGAAAATTTTTGCTTCGCCGCTATCAGGGTTCAGCTCAACCGTGAACGCTTCGACTTCATCTGCTCCATAATCTTTTCGGTAGGCAGCGATAATTGCCGCTTTGATCGTGTCCAACACCACGGCGGGATCTATCCCCCGCTCGGTGGCAACTTGATTTAACGCTAATGAAAATTCACTTCGTACAATTGCTGGCATACTAGTAACACTTAGCGAACCGCCTCGTGGCGGAGAGCTTTAGTGTTTCTGTACCCCGTCTTTGACGGGGTCACAATATTCACAATATTTAATAAAAAAGGTGGGCAAACCCACCTCAAAATTCTTCCTAACCAACCTCTATTATAGCACGCTTTTAATTCGAGTCAACTTCACTAATCAAATTTATTACTCTATTCCTAATTGACTTTTATCTCGAGGACTCAAATCTTTCTGCGCTTGAATAACTGCTCTTAATATGTTTCTTGCTGAGTCATCTGACAAGCCTTCAAGATCTATCCCAACAGATGGATAAAAACCGAAATTAGATCCATCCAAAAAGATCTGAATTTGAGGAATAGGAATAAGTCCTTGACTTATAGCCTCTCGATAATGAGATTCCTCGTCTTGATATATCGCTTGAACCGTCTCATCATCAAAACCAATAATTTTTAATGCCTCTTTAAATTCTTCTAAATCATCCATTTTTACTACTCCTGCCTGTTCATCAAGTCGATTCATCATTTCATTTAGTTGCGCTAAAGTGATCTTTCTGAATAAAAAGCCTCTCACAGCAGCATCTTGTTTATCTTTGACAGCCTCCAATTTCCCCATGTCTAGTGCTACCTCTTTTGCATGATTGATTCTTGCTCTTAAATCAGTGTCAGGAGGGCCAAATAATTCCACTGTTTCATTTACCATAAAAAGAATAGAATATTTTCAGTTTTTTTCAAGCTCAGAAAGGAGTTCTCTTTGCTTTTTAGAAAGATGCGTCGGAACACGTAACTGGATTTTCACATATTCATCGCCTCGTCCGCCGCCTTGCACATGCGGGACGCCTTTACCACGCAGACGAACAAGGGTTCCTGGTTGGGTACCGGGTTGAATACGGATACTGACGTCTTCATCGATTGTAGAGACATCAACGATCGCGCCCAAAGCTAATTGAGAAAACGTAAATTCTTGATCAATATACACATCATCGCCTTCTCGTCGGAATTGTTTATCTGGACGCACCTCGATAACTATTTCAAAATCTTCAAAGCGAATGCGCGAACCAGTATCCACACCCGCTGGAATTTTAATCGTCTTTTTCTGACTTCCTTCACCGGCGCGCCCTCTGGGCAAATGAATTTCTTTGGTTGCGCCTTTCACTGCCTCCATAAAGTCTATGGTTATCTGATACACCTCGCGCCGCGGTTGTCGTGACGTTCTCCCAAGTCCTCCACCGAAAAATTGTTCAAATATTTCAAAGGGATCCACTCCCTCAAAACCACCAAATGGAGAAGCGCCACCGCCAGGAACATTGGAATAATAGCTGTAGGTAAATGGTCCTTGTCTACCCCCTCCTCCTTGATCTGCCGCGCCGTGTGCCCCGAAGCCCCCACCGGGGGCGAAGGCGGCATGACCGAATTGGTCATACGTTTCTTTCTTTTTCGGATCAGAAACAACAGCGTAGGCTTCGTTTATTTCTTTAAACTTTTCATTGGCATTGGGAGATTTATTCCGATCCGGATGCCACTCCAGTGCCAGCTTCCGATACGCCTTCTTGATTTCATCAGCCGAGGCACTTTTGGAAATTCCTAAAACTTCATAATAATCACGTTTTGCCATAGATGTTTCTTATTATATCAATTGGGCGCGCTTTCGCGCGCCCTCATTGGTTATTTCATTGCGTAACTAATGGTTAGCTGACCACTTCCCCTTCTTCCACCTTTTTCTCATCCTTCTTCTGACCATTATCTGATGGTTGTTCTCCTGGTTGTCCACCTGCGGGTTGGCCTTGCTGTTGATACGCAGCGGCGCCCACTTTTTGAACCGCATCAGAAAGCTCACTCGTCTTGGTTTCCAAATCTTCTTTGGATCCAGATTCAAGGATGTCTTTGAGTGCCTTCATTTTTTCCTCAATCGTACTTTTGTCCTCAGGTTTTACCTTGTCTCCCATATCCTTTAGCTGCTTTTCCGCAACATAGAGCATGTTGTCGACACGATTCCGCACTTCAATACGCTCTTTTTTCGCCGTATCCTCAGCGGCGTGCTCTTCAGCTTCCTTCTTCATCTTTTCAATCTCATCTTTAGAAAGGCCTGTGGAGCCCGTAATTTTAATCGTACTGACCTTGCCACTGGCTTTATCTTTGGCCGTGACATTAAGGATCCCACTGGCATCGATGTCAAAGGTCACTTCAATCTGCGGCACACCACGGGGTGCTGCCGGAATACCAGATAGTACGAATCGACCAAGGGATTTATTGTCTGCCGCCATCGGACGCTCACCCTGCAACACATTAATTTCCACCGATGTTTGATTGTCTGCCGCAGTCGAGTAAATTTCTGTTTTGCTCGTCGGCACCGTGGTATTTCTGGTAATCATCGGTGTCGACACGGCTCCCAGTGTCTC
>ORMF010743139.1_pt1 | contig 34896 bp, 33 predicted proteins | sample 1779871 | NCBI WGS metagenome assembly ORMF01 (sample SAMEA104232316, study PRJEB22302) | groundwater metagenome | biome: forest; feature: aquifer; material: groundwater | place: USA | collected 2011-08-07 | depth 5.4 m
TCGGCGGCGGCGCGGGGACGCCGCGCCCGGGTGAAGCAACCTTGGCGCACCGCGGTGTCTTGTTTGCCGATGAGTTCCCCGAATTCCACCGCGACGTCATCAACGCGCTTCGCGAACCTCTGGAGGACCGCGTCGTTTCGATATCGCGCTCCAAGGGCTCGGCGACGTTCCCCGCGAATTTCATGTTGATCGCCGCGCTCAATCCGTGTCCATGCGGATTCGCTGGGACACGGCGTTGCCAATGTATGCCGCACACCATTGAGAAATACCGGCGGAAGATATCGGGTCCCGTCGCCGATCGCGTCGACATGTGGGTATCGGTCGGCGAGATGCCGCCCGAATCGCTCTCGACGCGAATCAAGAAGAGTGTAGGGGAGACGAAGCGCGCACGGGGGTTCGTCCTCGCCGCACGCACGCGGCAACGCGAACGTTTCAAAGACATCCGCAATGTCGCGACCAACGCCGATATGGGGCCGCGCGAGATCGAATCGCTCACAAATCTCACACAAAAGGCCGAAGAGACGCTGGTCGGCGCCGCGCGCTCCATGAAGCTCTCGCCCCGCGGCTACCATCGCACTATCAAGCTCGCACGCACGATAGCCGACCTCGCCGGCAACGACACAATAGAGCCTTCACACATGCTCGAAGCGTTACAATACCGGGCGCGGGAACTGTGAGCACGAGTCTCGATTGACAAGCGGGTCTACGTGTTAGAATTCCATTGTGGATTTATTGAAGCAATACATACTCGATAAAGGGCGGAAGATTGGGCGGCAGGAGGCATCAAAGCATCGTGTCGCTACCGACGAGCATAGGGGGCCAGAGCCGGAAGACGTAGATCTGGGAAGCATACGGACGGATCGCGTACACCAAAGAATGTTCGGGCAATTGCTCCGCAAGATGCATCCCGCCGAAGCGGCGGGAATCTATGATCGCATGCATCAGGGAACTCTGACCGACGACGACAAGACGCGACATGAGGCGACGCAGAATCAATTTCCTCATGAGGTTTCGAACAGAAGGAAGCTTGCGGTAACGATGGAAAATCACATTACGATTGACGGCATCGAAGCGTTTGCCGATGTCGCTCCGTCATCCTTCGGATACTATGCCGACCTCCTCAAGGATAGGAATCGGACGGTGGCACTACTGCGCGATTACTTTGCCGATCTCGCTTTTAACGATGAGCCAAGGGCGGCGGCAGTGGTCGGGGTATTCAAAAAGATGCAGGAGCTCGAGAAAACCGGGGAATATAAGACTGCACTTGCGCAAGCGAGTAAGCTCGCCGAACGCGGATTTAGGCCCGAAGAATTCTCTGTTCTCGAAGAAGGAAGCCTTACTCCCAAAGAAGCGAGGGAGCATGCGGAAGCGCAAAAAAACGCGCAGAGGATATCCGCGGTGGGTATGAGGCGCACTTCGGAATTCGATGGAAGCTTTGGGGTGACAGACTTGCGAGGCACTTTGGCCTTAGCGGTCCGGCGGCGAAGGTTGCGCGAAAAGAAGATGAGACAGTCCTCGCGCTTGACAGGGAGGAGGCGACGAATCTTATCAAAGAAAGAGTATCGGGGCGAACGACGGGAGTGGGGCGCGTGTTCAATTTTCTATTGTTGAAAATCCCCGCAAAAATCAAAGTGCATCGGATCCTGCGTACGATAAACAAAGTCGAAGCGTCAAAGGCGTTCGAGGAGACCGAGGTGCTCCTTAAGGAGGGCGCAAAATTGATGGGGGTAGCGATCTCAAAAGACAAGCGATTCGCGGATGAGCTTGATGAAGAATCCCGGACGCGAGGAGGCAGACAGGCCAGAGCCGTCGTGCTCGACCCGATTGCCTCAGAGTACTCTATGAATCATTGGAAAACTATCGAGCTTAATGAAAATAGGTACATGAATAAATTTGTGACATGGGTGAATACCGACGGAGCGAAGTGGATGGGGACACAAGGTATCGAGCTCTCGGGTATAGCGGACAAAGCATTGTTGGATGTGGCTTGTGTGAAGCTGGTTGAGGAATTTATAAGGGGGCAGTCTGAAAATCTCACGCGTGAATATGGAGAGGGTTATTGGGCGGAGCTTTTCGCCGCTTCCTATCGCGAATTCGCCGATGAGATGAAGCCACATCTACTCAAGTCCCTCGCAGATGAGTTTGCGCCCAAACCCAAACCATGAACATCAAGGCATTGGTGGAGATACATAATGCGCTCGCACAGCGGCTCGCAACGGGCGATGAGCGAGGCGCGGAAGAAATCCTGCGCGAACGCTTCCTTGAGTTGCCGGAAAAAGTTCAAGGCGTAATTCTCGGACGCGCCTACACAGAAGCAGTACAAGATGAGATCTGGCGCACGGAAATAGCGACGGATATCCTCAAAAAAGGGGTGGCCGCGATGGAGGTACTCGAATTGTTGAAAAAAGAACTCGCAAAAGAAGTAGCGTAGGCTTTTGAACCTGCCCAGAGAAGGGTATTGCGGTGCCGGCGTGCCGTTGCTATTCTTGCGCTATGGAAATGCCCATGGACAGGCCGAGACCGAAGTGGGCGAATGTCGCAGGAGATAGGCGCCAACGGGCAAATCAAAAAGAAGACTCTCCAGATTCAGATGATGGGCAAGAGGGCCAGGATAAAAAGCCCGAATCGACTGCGAAAGAAATATTGACCAATCCCAAAAAAGCACTGCAATTCACTTCGATGGTCAGAGTGATGCTGGAGGATCCCGCATACGTGCTGGGAAGAGCAGGGCGGGCGGAGCTTCAATTTGGCGCGCCGGTGAGTCACTACGCGATGGAGTCGGCGCTCGCCAAGCTCGAAATACTTGCGCATGACCCGGCGGAGGGCACGGGAAAGATTGATTTCGATAACGACGAATGGGGTGCCCTCGTTCCCGCTTTTGCCAGATTCCAGAAGGCAGAGGCCGCTGTTGCACAAATGGACCGTTTCTTCCCGGACGGTGAGCTTATGGCCGTTATGGACTGGGCCGCGCTCCAGAAGCCCAATTGGGAGCTCTCCGGATTGCTCGCCATGCCGGGCGAGAGAGCAGACGAATTTTTCCCTCAAGTCATGAAGACGCTGGCCTTTATCGACCCACAGAGATTTGAGACGATGAAGAACGCTCTCTCGCGAGCGCGTAAGCTCGCGAGCGGGGACGCGGGTATTCTTACGCGCCTGCGAGATCTTGGCGGGAAGCACGGCATTCCCGAGGAAAATATTCTAGCGATACTCGATGGCAATGACTGGGAGGAGAATCTCAAGAGCGTTCTCTTGGAGAGAGTGCGGGGAAAGGAGGGTAAAATTGCTGAGGTCGTCGCGAACATGCGCGTAAAGACCACGGTCGCCTTGCTCGCGCCTTGGATCAAGGCGTACAGAAAACAAGCCGAGCCCCGTCAGCGTGCGCTCGCAGAGATCACCGAGGGCATGGTGGATCTTTTGGGCGGTCCCGGCCTTGTGCGGGGTGCACTAGAGCAAGTGGCCTTCAAGCCGAATGCGTCGCCCGAGACAAAGACTGCTTACGAGAATCTCCAGGCGGCACAGAGAAATGTTAATGCCCTGACGAATAATTCCGCACGACTGGATGTCTCGCTCAAAACGCTCGCGGCCACGAATCCCAGAGACTGGGCAAATCGCGCCGACCCAGTTGCCAGTGACCGTCTCGCAAAAAGTTGGCTCGATAATCAGTACCAGTCTCAACTGGGCGGCCCTGTAGGCCCTGGAGCCACGCGGGGAGGACAAGGAGAATTTTGGGTAGGTTTGTGGCGGCTTCTGGCGAGTTTCTTGGGTACTGCGTATGGGGGCCAAGAGGTGAGGGGTATTTCGAGTAGAATCCGCGGAATCTCGTAATCAAAGTCGATAAATCCTAAATCCGATCCTTGCTCTCCGAGAAATAGACGCGGCTGCGGGGAATGCCGAGCGCCTTCAGGCGTTTTACGATAAAATCCTTCATTGCTTTTTCGGTTTTGAAAGAAACTTTTTTGCTGTCTATGACCGCCCACGTCTTTACGGCACGGAGCACGTCCACCTTGCTGAAAACGATGTGCGTGACGCCGTTGATACGGATTGCGCGCTCCAGCGTCTGCATGTTCATCCAGTTGGTTTGCCGCGGACGGCCGGTCACCGCACCAAACTCTTCGCCCACCTCGGCGATTTTCTTGAACACCTCACCTTCCGGCTGGAATTTTTTACTGCCGACGTACGTTTCGTAAATTTTTGCAACACCCCACACGTTGCGCACCGCGCTCGCGGGCAAGCCGTTCAAAAGCGCACTCGCAGTCGTGCAGTGGGAGGAGGTGACATAGGGGTAATCGCCCCAATCGATGTCGAGACCAAATCCCTGCGCGCCTTCCGCCAGAATCTGGACATCTTTTCCGCTATACCACTCCGTATAGAGATTAATGAGGTACGGCTTGAGTCCGGGAATTTCCGACGCGCGCACGCCCGTGCGTCCGTATTTGTCGCGATACGCGGGGCCGTTGCCGCTTCCCGTCGTCCCGATTTTTTTCCCCTGCGCCTTATCCTCGGATTTATGTGCGGGTGTGATGATGTGCGCATTCTCCGCTATAAAAATCTTACCCTTCGTATCGACACCGCCGTCCTCGAGCATCTTGATCTCGCGGAAAAATTGTTCGGGATTGAGAACGCATCCCGACCCGACGACGCTCTTGATGCCGAAAAATCCCCCCGCAGGAATCTGCTGGGTGATGAACTTCTCTCCCTTGTGGAAGATCGTATGGCCGGCGTTGGCGCCGCCGTTGTAGCGGAGCACGTGGGTGTACTTCTTCGTTTTGCTCAAAAAGTGGGCTACCTTGCCCTTGCCGCAATCTCCATACTGGAGGTCGACGATAATGTCTGCAACGACTTTTGACACAGCTACCTTAGCGTAGCATTTCCCACCCTCCCGTGCAAATTAAAAAAATATGCGGAACAAAAGAAGCGCATTGCGTATGAGTTCGGGGACCATATTTTGTTTAGAAAGGATTCTTGGGCCCGTTACGTATCTCGAGGTGAAGGTGGTTGCCCGTCGATCTGCCGGTCGAGCCAACCGCGCCGATGACCTGGCCTTGTTTGACCGTCGCTCCCGCGTATGTCGAGACCTTGGACAAGTGCGCATAGAGTGTCTGCGAACCGTTGGCATGCTGGACGACCACATAACTGCCATAGCCTCCGTTGTAACCGCTCGCTTTCGCGACAATAATTTCACCGTCGGCCGACGCCATGACAGGCGTGCCGAGAGGCGCACCGAGATCTACGCCGTTGTAACCGTGGATGCCTTGGGTCTCCACGTACCGCGAGAGAGGTGCCATGTAGTAGCCTATCTGCGCGGCGCTCCCGAATTTCACCGATGCCGTCACGGTCTTCCCGGAGGTCTTTACCGGAGTCGCCGTAGCGGGTTCACCCTCAATAATGGTGAGCTGATTTCCTGCGATGAGGGTCGTATCGCCAACGCCGTTATAATTCGCGATTTCCGTCGCATCGGCATCGAAACGCTTGGCGATTGAAGCGAGGGTGTCTCCCTTTTTTATCGTGTACATGAAACCGGTAACGGGCAGGACGGTAAGTTTCTCTCCCACTTTGAGGACGGACGATCTCGAGAGATCGTTTGCCCACAAAATTGTGTCAGGAGAGACGCCATACATCTTGGCAATCGTCGAGAGTGTTTCGCCTGGTCGGACGACGTGTACGCTGACGGTCGAGTTTTTCGGCTTCTCATACTCCACCGGAGTTCCGGAAGGTCCCTCCTCGGGGTCGAGCGCGACGCCATCCACGATCGTCACGTCGCCCCCACCGCGCGCGGCGGTCGGGTCGACGTTCATTGCCGGTCGGAGAAGCTCCATCGTCTGGAGATTGGACCCTGATACGATAGTTGTCTCCGGCTTCTTTACGCCACGCAAGGATGCCCAGATATCACTAAAAACACCCGCTTCTGCCGAGGCGGGTATGAAAGAGCCCGTGATAAGAAGGAGTGATATGAGAGAAACTGCCGATCGCGCGGTCTTTAAAGATATATGTCTTCCAACGGGCAGACGTGCCGAATCTGCCGGGGAGTCACACTTTTTGCTTGCAATAGGCCTTTTCTATGGCTTCTTGTCGCCGCTTGCTCGGAAAAATAAAAGGACGCTACCTTTTACTCTTCTCTCGCTTGCTAGACAATAGGCCTTTTTTTGACGATGGCGAAGCGGATTCACTGAAATCTTGGCTTTATATCTCACCCAAATAGATGACTGGAGAGAGATAGGCCAGAAGGGAAGAACAGGATGTGCCACCGTCCCGTCCACTGTACCTTCATGGGTGCTTCATAGTCAACGTGCTGTTAATTGTACAAGGGGATAGCCATTTTGTCAATGCTTGGAGGGTAGTGTGCTATAGTGCATCGGTGGATTATCTCAAGGACCTTAATACGGCTCAAAAACAGGCCGTTTTGCACATCGATGGCCCACTTTTGATCGTCGCGGGGGCCGGAGCGGGCAAAACGAAGACTATCGTGCACCGTATCGCGCACTTAATAGAAGAGGGTATTCCCGCTTCGTCAATACTTGCGGTCACCTTTACCAACAAAGCTGCCGGGGAGATGCGTAATCGCGTCCGGGACCTTCTATCGGGCAAGCGAGGAGGACTGCCTCTCGTTGCCACTTTCCACTCGCTCGGAGTGCGGCTCTTGCGAGAGTTCTGCGATGTGGCGGGAATACCGAGGAGCTTTAGCATTTGGGACCGCGACGATAGCCTGCGCGCCATAAAAGCCGAGCTCAAGCGGCAGGGTACCGAAGAGTGGACGCCGCGGCAGATACTCGGTGCCATCTCGCGTGAGAAAGGCGGGGGGGGAACGCTCCGCGACTACACAGAGCGCGCGTCAACCCGCCGCGAGCAGGCCGTGGCGCAGATCTGGGAGCGATATGAGCAGGCGCTCGTCGCGGAGGACAGTCTCGACTTCGATGATCTCCTCGTGCGTACGCTCACGCTCTTGCGAAAGTCGGAAAAGACGCTTTCGCTTCTGCAAAATCGATGGCGCTACCTCATCGTCGACGAGTACCAGGACACGAGCAGTGTCCAGTATGAACTGATGAAACTCTTGAGTGGCGAGCGTAACAATGTTTGCGTAGTGGGAGATGGAGATCAAAATGTGTATTCATGGAGAGGGTCGGATATGGCACACCTCCTAACCTTTGAAGCAACATTCCCCGGCACAAAGAGAGTCGTTTTGGAGCAAAATTATCGCTCAACGCGCACCATTATCGCCGCGGCAAATGCGGTGATAGAGAAAAATACCAATCGCATTCCAAAGACGCTCTTTAGCCAGAACGAGACGGGCGATCCGATCGTTATGCACGGCGCACTCGATGAGCGGTACGAGGCATGGTTCGTGGCCGAACGGGCTGCCGGCCTCATCGACCACGGCGTATCTGCGCATGAGATCGCGGTTCTCTACCGGGAAAATTCGCAGTCGCGCGTGCTCGAAGAAGCGCTCTTGCACGCGGGACTTCCGTATCGGGTCTTGGGGACGCGATTCTTCGAGCGCAAAGAGGTGAAAGACGTGCTCTCGTACCTGCGCGCGGCGATCAATCCAAAAGGGAAGAGCGACCTTGCGCGCATTGTCGGCGTGCCGCCGCGCGGTATCGGCAAGGTGACGCTTGAAAAAATGTTTTCGGGGCAACCACTCGGGGCGGCGGGTGCGAAAGTCGCCGCATTTCAAGAGATACTCGCGAAAATCCGGCACGCAGTGAATACACTGCCTACATCGGAGGCGGTGCGTTTCTGTGTTGAAGCAAGCGGTATACAAAAAATGTACAGCGGTAAAACGGAGGAGGACGTGGAGCATCTCGGCAACGTGCGCGAGCTCGCGAACCTTGCCGCAAAATACGAGAACGACGAGCCCCCCACAGGGATCGAGAGGCTTTTGGAAGAAGCGGCGCTCCAGAGCGAGCAAGATGAACTCGACATGACGCGCGACAAAGGCGGCATATCGCTCATGACCGTGCACGCGGCCAAGGGATTGGAATTCGACGCGGTCTTCGTGGTTGGACTGGAACAAGGCCTCTTTCCTTCGCTTCGCAACGACGAAACGCGTGATCCCGAAGAGGAGCGCCGTCTTTTTTACGTCGCGCTCACGCGGGCGCGCAAGAATTTGTTCCTCAGCTATGCGTATGAGAGATCGAAATACGGCACACGCGAGAGTGCCTCGCCCTCGGAATTCCTCTCTGATATTGATACGCGGCTACTCACCGATAGCGAAACGGGGAAGGGAATCGGCGAAGAGATTATACAGTGAGCGGAGGTATCAAAACCCAAACACCAAGTATCAAAAAGTGTCCTTGCTACTTGATACCTGTTACTTGATACTTGCCGTCATGGGACGGCGCTTAGGGCAACATTTCTTGACCGGACAGTGGGCCGCGCGGAAACTCGTGGAGGCGGTGAGCGTCCGACCGGGTGAGACCATTCTCGAGATCGGCCCGGGCAAGGGAGCGCTGACCGAAGAATTGCTCGCAACAGGTGCGCCTGTCGTTGCCGTGGAGAAAGATCCGCCGTTGGTGCGACACCTTCATGATCGATTTACGAAATCAATCATCGAGCGTCAGCTCACTATTGTCGAAGATGACATTCGCAATTTCGATCCGAAGAAAACCGGGCTCACATCGTATGTCGTGGCCGCCAATATCCCGTACTACATTACGGGAGAGATCATCCGGCAATTTCTGACCTGCATGACACCGCCGCGCGCGATGGCGCTCCTCGTACAAAAAGAAGTCGCGGAACGCATCGTCGCGCGCGATGGCAAAGAATCTATCCTCTCACTTTCGGTCAAAGCGTACGGGGTACCGAAGATAATCGCAAAAGTTTCCCGTGGCAATTTCTCTCCGCCGCCGTCAGTCGATTCAGCAATACTTCTTATCGATGGAATATCGAAGGAATTTTTCAACGGCGCAAGCGAGGAGTCGTTTTTCAAAGTCGTGCGGGCGGGCTTTGCAGGAAAAAGAAAGTTTCTTGCGAACAATCTTAGTGTCGTGTTCGGCAAGAAAACCGCGGAGTATGCGCTCGGCGCGTGCGGAATCGGCCCAAAGGCGCGTGCGGAAGATGTGCCGCTCGAAAAATGGATATCCCTGACAAGGAAATTATTTACCGGGGGTGGGTGAGGCGCGACCGGTCCAGTCGCCTGCGGTGTCCGTATCTTTTGTGAGAGAAGTTCGCGCCGTCGAATACCCGTATGGCACCGCGGGGACACTTGGGTTGAAGACGCTTGTGTTTGCGCCCCACGATACGGCATCGACAATCGCGCCCGAAGCGTTTCGCAAGATTACGCCGTCACCACCGCTTCCGAGGCCGTCACCGATGGGGCTACCGAGCGAAATTACCTGTACGCCTTGCGGGATGTTCTACAGTGCGCGGGTGGTCGAGGTTGCGGCAATGACGACAAATGTTCCCGGAGCGATGGTCACTGCTCCCGGCAATGTATCAACAGCGATGGCATCGGTGATGCTCCAGCCGGTAAGATTGAACGCGCTCGCGCTCCCGTTGTAGATTTCCACCCATTCATTCAAAGGCTTCGTGCCGTGCGTTGCGTCGACCGCGTAGTAAATCTCGCTGACGACGATATGCCCGATTGCCGCAGGGGACACGGGTGTTGGGGCGGAAGACACTCCCGAACCACCCGCCCCGGACCCGCTTGCGGGCGCGGACGCGGGCGCGCCCGTGTTACTCACCGTACTCCCGCCCGAAAGCGGGCCCAGAGGCGCGGCGGTACCACTCGACCCCATCATCAGGATCGCAGGAGCTTCGTATACGATCAGGGGATATCTTTGATAGATACAATAATACGATGCACCGGCAAGGCCCAAGAGCCATTGCCCTGCGTACCGTGGCGGGCCGAACTGATACGTTCTCGTCGCCCTTGTCCACACGTATTCTCCGCCCTTGGGCGGACCAAGATTCACATAAATCGTCGAATTATAAATGCACGGCAGAACAATCGAGGCCTGGCCACCGAAGGGGAAGGCATGCGCGAAGAGTGGGAACGCGAGTAACAGCGCGACCGCGAGAACACCAAAGCGGATAGTAATACCCCCTATCATATTTGCATTCTATCACTCTTCGCAAAGCTTCTAGGGGCTAGCTTCTAGAAAATATCCCGCAAGCTCTTGTGTTGTGCCTGGAAGCTCTAATCGCTTTGCTCATTCATCCTGTGCTCGCTCGGAAAAGCGCGTGTTCGCTCTTTTCACTCGGCTCGCTTGGATGTAAGCTAGAAGCTATGCTATGGCTCCGTTCTCATCCATATATCGGCGCACTCATCGGCGCGACGGTCCTGATTCTACTCGGCGCACTCGTTGTCGGACAAAAGACTTCGGTGGACGATGAAAATACAGCGCCGCTCGCGTGGGGAGGAGTCGGCGCACGTCTCTTGAATCCCATTTCAAATGTGCCAAGTCTGGGCGAGGACACCCGCCCCCAAAATCTCTACACGCAGATACGAGGCGGTCCGCCGTTCAGGTATGACCCCGCGTCTCCCACGCAGATTACAGCATACACATCCGATGGTGGCATGTCCGATTTCGACGCACTCATCTCCATGCTCTCGTCCGCCAAGGGCGGATCCGCCTCCGGCGAAAATCAAACGAATGTCGACACGTTTGTGGATGCCTATTCATTCATCCCCACCGGCTTGATAAGTACTTCGACGCCAACAAAAGAGCGCACGCCCGAACAAGAAGAACTCTACAATTACGGCAATGAGGCGGGCTCCGAGATCCAGTCGTTTGAAGACAGCCATCGGAACATGCCGCAGATTCTCAAGGACCAATTCGAGGACCCGCGGGATGCCGGGAAGATCGCCACACTCCTGGGATTGGGAGATGCCCTCGCCGGAGTGGGGCGTGCGCTCGAGGAGATCGGCAATGTGCCGGAATCAGTGCGCTCCGCCAATGCATCCGTCGCCAAAAGCTACAAGGAAATGGGGGTTCTGCTGGCACAGGTCCCGAAAGCGTATACGGACGATGAGCGCATCAGTGCCATGCTCGCGTACAACGCGACCGTCGAGACGTATATAAAGAATTACGTGGCGCTTGCGACTATTCTTTCCGCATATGGCGTCACCTTCTCGCCAGGTGAGCCGGGAAGTGTCTTTACGTTCACGCAAGCTAGCTTCTAGGGACTAGCTGCTGATTTAGTAAAATCACCTACTGGGTAGAAGCTATTCACCTATTGTCCCCGCGAAATCCCCAATTGACGGGTATACTTACGGGCGTGAGAAACGAATCCTGGCACATCGGGAGTTTTTCGGGTATGGCGATTGCCGCCGCTCTCTCCGTCGTGGCACTCGTAAGCGTCGGCGCTTGGCAGATATGGGGCAGGGTACACGAGAGCGGGGCAGTACGTGCAGAAAACCAAACACTCACTCCGCCGTCAGAGCAAGCGGAAACGCCTTTCAGTAGGATCGACTGGCAAAGTGCGCTTGCGACTGGAGACGGGGCGGTACCCGCCTCCCTAGACTCCGGCACGGTGGGGGATGCGGATGGTCTCTCGAATATCTCAACAAACGTTCTCGGAACCCTCGTCGACTCCTACGCATCGCTCCAACAAGCCGGTACCTATACCCCCGACGAGGGGGAGAGGATCGCGACAGACATCGCGGCGAGCTTGAGTGCACATGTTTCCTACACGAAATATGCCGCGGATGACATCACAACGGCTTCCGACACTTCGTACGACCGGATGCTCGCATACCGCGGAGACATGCAAATAGCGCTCGGTCCGCTCCTCAAAAATACCGAGTATGAATTGAGTATTTTTGCCAGGTATATAGAAACGGGAAACATGAAAGATCTTACGCGATTGAAAAATGCGGCGCAGAATTACCGCGATGCGATTGCAAACGCCGCAAAGGTCCCCGTCCCCACCGACGCCGTTTCCTATCACGTCGGAATACTCAACGCGCTCTCTGAATTCGCCGCAACCCTCGAGGGATTGGCGAGGAGCGCGGACGATCCGTTTGCCGGAGCGGCGCTTCTTCGTAGCTACAACACTGCCGAACAAAACGTGCTCGTGTCTTTCAACGCGCTCGCGCAGTACTCAAAAAATAAATCGTCATGACACGCACCGCATACATACGGAATATCCTCGCGATAGTGATCGCAGTGCTCGCTCTTGGGCCATTTCCCGCCCGTGCACAGCCTGCGACAGACATCACGCAAACACCGGAGTTTGCCTCGGTGCCGTATCAATTCAAAAACGAAGGTATATTCGGCTGTAGTCAAACCGCCGGAGCCGCAATGAGCGTGGGGACATTTTCGGCGATCGGCGGCGTGTATGTGCCCGTGAACGACGCTTCGGTCACGCTCAACACCGGCGTACTCGTCTACAAAGAATGCGTTCTGCGGCCGCTCATCGACCGCTTGCGCGAGGCCGCGACGGCAGGCCTTGTCAAGAAAGCGATAACGGGTTTCCAGACGAGTAAGCAGGGCAATCCGCAGTATGCCGTCAAGCCAGCGCAAGAAGACACTGATGCGTATCTTAAAGAATACATGCGTCCCTTCACAGACGGTACGGCGGACAGTATTGATTCGAAATTCAGGAGCGCAGTCAAGACTGAGGCCGCACGCACCGTGCGGCAGAAGGCCTATGCGCCGGAGCAAGACCTCGAGTGTCCCTTTAAGGGTGACGCGAGCCAAGACGTATGGGGAGGCATTTTGTCTCTGCAATATCCTCAATGCAATGCACTTGGGGCATACAATATTTTTTATGACCAGGCCAACACGCGAGGCTCACGTGCAGCCGCGTACAATCAGGAACAGCGCATAATAGGAAGAGGTGTGTATGCTATTACTGACAACCCCGATGATCCCTTGCGACAAACCATACTGACACCCGCCTCGGTGGTACAGGAATCATTCCAAGAGATTCTGGGGAGCCCCCTCCGTCAGCTCGAAAGCGCCAACGACATCGGGCAGATGATCGGGGCACTCTTCAGCGGCATCACGACGCAGATAACGACCGACAACAAAGGGCTCGCCGGTCTCACCCAAAGCGTCGGCGGCCAGCCTTCGTACCTCGATCAGGTCGCCAAGGAATCCTCGCAGAGCATCGTCGGCGCCGCGGTCAATGCCGCACTCACCATTCTGAACGCGGCGCGGCAGACGGAAGCAAGCTACCTCGCTTCGATGAACGCGATTGCCTCCTCTCTCACGCAGACCATTGCGCGCTTGCGCGGCGCCGAAAATCAGTGTTGGAATCTCATCATAGCGAATCCGAGCGGACCGCACGTATGCGCAACTCCTCTCGCCACCAACAAGACCTGTACCGCCGTAGTGAAATGCACGGAAGATGAGGACGGCACGAAGGACTGTCCGACTGCGCCGACACTCCAAGTCGCGACCTCGACCGCGTTCTCGCAGGGCGTCATTGATTCGCAAATCGCCCCGCTCGCCAATGTATCAATCACCAACGTGGAAGCGTCGGAGAAGGCGCTCCGGCTCATCGATCAGCTAATCCAAGGCGTGACCAACACGAGCTCCCTCAACGCCCAGCGCATCTCGCTCCAGCAACTCGACTCGCTGGTCGCGCAAAAGGCTCTCCACAATCAGTACGACGCGCAACGGGCCGCGGAACAGCAGAAGGACGTGCAGGCCGCGATGGCAAACCTCATCACCGATACCGTGACGGCATGGGCGGATTCGCCCGATCCTGCGGTCGGCTGGTGCAACGTCAATAATCCGAGCGTCATCCAAGGATGGATCGACCGATGGAAGAAATGAAGTATATGACGTTTGATAATCAATCCTCGAAATGCCTGCCTCTATTTGCCGTTGGCATACTTTTTCTGGCACTCGTGCCACTGCAAACAACGGAAGCGCAGGCGGTAGCCCCTAGCTGTCCAGCGGGAGGACTCGGAGTAAAAACGGTTTTGATAACCCCCGCTTCAAATCCGGGAGACTTTGAGGGTCCTCACGCAGATGCGGCATGGTCATGCGTAAGAATAATTTCCAATAGTAATGCATTGGGTGAGGTCGATCAAGATCTATATTATGATTATTATGATAGAGACGGAACTAAGAGAAAGGACACTGCTCGTGTCGTCGGAAACATCGGAGCGGTGACGGAAAAAGACAAAAACGGTGAAGTAATCCTTTCCTGCAAAAATCTTTCCGACTGGATAGGGGTGACATGTTTCGGAAGGATGATAAGCGTTGCCCTCGGAACCGCGCTCATCACGCTCGCCGCGTGGCTCCTTGCGGCCGCAGGATTCCTCTTCAACACGCTGGTTGATTCTACGATCATCTCGTTTGGCACTCTTTTCACCCCTAAAGTAGCGGAGGCCGTCGCGCTCGCATGGAGCGCGTTCCGCGACGTCGCTAATATCATCATCATCGCCATGTTCGTCTTTATCGCCATCAACATGATCCTCGGCGTCAAGGAATTCGGCGAGAAGAAGAAGGTTGCGCAGGTACTCATCATCGCCGTCCTGCTCAACTTCAGTCTGCTCTTCACCAGGGTAATCGTCGACGCTTCCAATTTCACCGCGATGCAATTCTACAATGCGAGCAAATATTCCTTCGGAGTGGAGACGACAAATAATATCGGTCTCACCAATGAGTTCTCGCGAAAGGGAATCTCCGGCCAGTTCATTGATCTCATGGGGCTTACCAGTCTCGCCGAGACGTCCAACGCGCTCTCAAGCGCCGCTTTTGGGAGTAAGACGAACAATTACCGAGCCGCGAACGGATGGATCGCCCTTCTCTTCGGGTTGTTCGCCGCAACGCTTCTCTTCGCCGCCGCGGCCGTACTCCTCTACGGCTGTCTGCTTCTTGTCACCCGCGCCGTATTGCTCATCCTTCTCATGCTCACATCCGCAATGGCATTCGCCAGCTGGCTCATACCGCATCAATTCGTCGAACAAGGGTTCGTGACCTGGTGGAAATCCCTTCTGAAAACCGCTTTTTTCGCTCCGATTCTCATGATCTTTTTGTGGGCGACGCTCCTCGTTGCAAAACAACTCAAGCCTATCAAAGGAGCGCTCGGTGAGCTCGCCGCAGATCCGACCGCGCAACTGGACATGAACGTTCTCTTTTCATACCTCATCATAATCGGCCTTCTCTTTGCTTCATTTAAAGCCGCAAACAAGTTCTCGGGCTCCATTGCCGGATTCACCGCTACACAAAGCGGACTCCTTACGGGCGCTCGAATCGCGGCCGGTATGGGACTTACCTACGCCGCCTACCAGGCCCGAGGTCTTGGAGTCATGGGGAGATACACTATTGGCGCAATGGGCGGAGGTGCATATAAGGGGATGAGGGCCGCTGGATATGGCGTCCCTCACCTTATAGGGCCGGACGGCAATCCCGTTACGGATAAGTACGGCAATCCTGTGAAGAATCCGGACAGTACTAAGTTCTCGCGCGGCGCGATGCGCACGGCCAGATGGATCGGGCGACGCACCTTTGATCCCATGGCTATCAAGTCGGTCCGGAAAGGCGTCGAGGGGCTTGGCGGAATCGTACTCGGAGGCGATAAATTCGGGGAGCACGGGTATCTGGGCGGCAGAGAGCGCGCGGCGCGGCAGCTCGAAGAATACGCCCGCCAGATGCAACCGCTAAAAGCCGATCGCGATAGAATGGCTGAAGACGCGGCGAAGGCAAAGGGCCTTGAGATAGACGCGCAACGGGCCGCGCATGAAAGCCAACTTGCGGCGGCAAAAGCGGCTAAGCGAGCCGCAGAGGAGCCAGCGGAACAAGCTGCTACAGAAGCCGAAGAGGGACACGCGTCGGGAAGAAGAACAACACGTGAGAAAATACGAGCCGATCACGGGGAAGCTGACGATCGCGTGAAGAACAGCGAGAGCGAGCTAGAGGCAGTCCGGAAACAATTCGCGCAAGATATCGCAAGTGCAGTGTCCCAACACGGGCGGGGAAGTGCCCAGACAGCAAGGCTCGAGGAGATGCGTGACGCGGAAATTGGCGCGATTAGAGAACGGCTAACAACTGAAAAGGCAACTCTTGCGGTACACGAAGACACGGTCAGGGCAATGAAAAAAGCCGGAGAACTTGCGCAGAAAGCCGTCATGGATCCGCACGAAGAGAATGTGAAGCGTCGAGAGGCGGCACTCAAAGATATAGTTAACAAGAGACCGTCCCGCATCGATGCTACGAGAAAGGCTGCCCAAGCAACAATGTCAGTCGGTTCGATCGGCACAGCCATCGGACAGGTGAAGTGGACACCGTACAAGAAAGGAATATTGGACGAGCTCGCGAAAGCAGTTGATCAACACGAAAAAGATGAGGCCGTGGCGTCGTTTGCCCGTGCCGCAAGAGCGAATCAGCGTACCGCAGCGGCTCCATCAGCCACACCCGCCGTGCCCACCACCACAACTCCAGGCAACCACTAACCATATGAGCGATAAAAAAATACAGGAGCAGCTAAAGGAGCTTTTTACGGATCTTCCGAAACCGATACAAAATGCTATTGCGTCAGCAGACGTAGAAAAACAACTGCGGGAGATCGCGACCGCATACAAACTCCACCTTGATAAGGGACAGCTCATGGAAAATGAGGTGCTGTGGGCGCTTTTCGGAATAAAACCTGTCGAGGATTTGGAGAAAAATATCAAGAGCGCGACTGGGGTATCGGACGAGACCGCCACCCAAATTACCGCGGACATTTCTCGCATTGTCTTCGAGCCGATACGGCAGGAGCTTGAGCGGGAGCTTGAACATCCGGATGCAAAAGTGAAAGAGGAAAGTGGGGTTGAAGAAATGCGGACGCAAATGCTTTCGAATCAGCCTGCGGCTGATTCAGCTTCCAGCTTCCAGCTTCCAGCTTCCAGTTCAAGCAAAGATATCCTAGTGCCTGCGGCATCTCCTCCTGGTAGCTCACAGCTGGCAGCTGGCAGTTCTGTAATTCCGGCAACTCCTCCCCCCGCACCGACGACCGAAAAAGCGATTCGCATGCCGGCGAGCGGTGCATACAAACCGGGAGAGGCAAGTGCGGCGCGGAAGGACGTCCACGATGATCCGTATCGAGAACCACCCGCTTGAGCGGGGGTTCTCAGCTTTTAGCTTCGAGCTTCCAGCTTCCAGGAAAATCCACCATGCAAAAAGTCGAACGATCATATACCGATCTCATTGTTTGGCAGAAGGCGATAGACGTATCTCTCGGAGTATACAAACTGACCAAAGGATTCCCGCGTGAGGAGGTCTATGCGCTTACCGATCAAATGCGTCGTGCAGCCGTCTCTATTCCTTCAAATATTGCAGAGGGCCGTAGCAGAGGCACGGCAAAAGACTTCGTTCACTTTCTTCGCATCGCGCTCGGTTCGGCTTCAGAACTTGAAACACAGCTTATCATCGGAGGCAAACTCTCGTACGGGGATTCTTCCGAATATGAAAAAATAAATGCACTGCTCTCGGAAGTACGGCGGATGTTGCATGCTATGATTAGAAAGCTGGATACCAGTCGATAGCCGCCCTCTTGTATCCCACTGGCAGCTCGAAGCTGGAAGCTGGCAGCTACTCCTATGCAGTTTCAGGTACCGCAATTCATCGAGGTCGAGGACAAGATCTTCGGGCCTCTCACGTTTAAGCAATTCGTGTATGTCGCCGGCGGCGCGGGGGCGGCATATCTTTTGTGGCGCGTATTTCCGATCTACCTCTCCCTGCCTCTCGTTGCCGGCGTCGGCGGGCTTGCCGCGGCACTCGCGTTTTACCAATTCAATGGCCGTCCCTTCATCCTTGCCCTCGAGAACGCTGTGTACTTCTTTCTGCGGACCAAACTCTACCTCTGGAACAACACAGCCAAGAAACCTGTCCTCCGGGCCGCGCGTTTGAACTCGAAAGCCACATCGGAAGTGTATATTCCCAAATTATCCGACAGCCGTTTGCACGAGCTCGCGTGGAGCCTCGACATCAAAGAGCGCATTGCGGCGGGCGTGGGCGAAAACGAAGAGCACCAGGGTGGCGTGATGCCTGTGAGGACAGCGCGGGAAGCGAGAATATGAAGAAGGTTTCAGGTTTCAGGTTTCAGGTTTCAGGGAATTCAATCCTCGTATATCTCCGTACTTTGCTATCACCTTACACCTGGAACCTATAACCCTCCCCTATGCCTCCCCGACTCAAAAACTTCGCGCAGAGCAAAAAATCGACGCAAGAATTCGTGCCGATTTCCGAAGTGCGCGACGGCATCGTCGTTCTCAAAGGCGGTGGCATGCGTGCAATTTTACTTGCGTCGTCCTTAAACTTTGCGCTCAAGTCCGAAGATGAGCAGACCGCGTTCATTGTGCAGTTCCAGAATTTCCTCAACTCCCTCGATTTCTCCGTGCAAATCTTCGTGCAGTCACGCATGCTCGACATCCGCCCCTATGTCGCCACCCTCGAAGCGGCATACAAAGAACAGCTCGACGACCTCATGCGCATACAGATCCGCGAGTACATCGAATTTATCAAAAGCTTCACCGAGGCCGCCAATATCATGACGAAAAACTTCTTCGTCGTCGTACCCTATTCCCCGACTGCAGGGCCGATCGGATCCGGCGGCACCGGGTCAATCCTCCCGTGGAACAGGTCGAAGAGAAGCGCCGCCGAGGTCGACAAGACATTCGGAGAACAGGCCTCTCAGCTCGAGCAACGCATCGCGATTGTACAGCAGGGCCTGATCAGGACGGGTGTACGCACCGTGCAGTTGGGGACCGAAGAGGCGATTGAGCTCCTCTATAAAATGTTCAACCCGGGCGAGGAAGGGAAGCCGATGACGCTGGAAACAGCTTCTAGAGCCTAGCTTCTAGGGACTAGTAAAATTCAAAAGTCTATGCAAAAAATCTTTCAGAAGCTAGAGGCTAGAAGCTAGAAGCTATTCCCTATGGCCTTCTTCGACCTTTTCACCAAAAATAAAGTGCCCGTGGCGCGGGTATTGCCGGTATTGCCGGACGAGATCTACGAGACCGGCGTCCTTGACCTCCAAGATGTCATCGCTCCACACGCGCTCAAGGTCAATTCGCGCGAGCTCGATCTGGGTGAAAAAATAGCCCGCACGTTTTTCGTCATCTCGTACCCGCGCTTCCTCACGACAGGCTGGTTCGCGCCCATCATCAACATGGACAAAGTAATTGACATCTCGATTTTTATACACCCCATGGATACCAACGAGATGCTGAGAAAATTCCAGAAAAAGGTCGCCGAGGTACAGAGCCAGATATCGACGCGCGAACAGAAGGGGATGGTGCGCGACCCGATGCTCGACACCGCGTATTCCGACCTTGAAACATTGCGCGACTCCTTGCAACAGGCGCAGGAACGCATCTTCGAGGTCGGACTGTACATGACGATCTACGGCTCGACGCGCGAAGAGATCGATAAGGTGGAGAGCGAGGTGCGCTCGATCCTCGAGTCGCGTCTCGTCTACATCCGTCCCGCGCTTTTCCAGCAAGAGCAGGGCTTCCGTTCGGTCCTGCCCTTGGCGACCGACGAGCTTGAGGTCCATACCAAGCTCAACTCCGCTCCGCTCTCGTCGATCTTTCCTTTCATCTCCTTCGACCTCACGTCGGATCGCGGCATCCTCTATGGCATCAACCGCCATAATTCTTCTCTGATTTTGTTCGATAGGTTTAGTTTGGAGAATTATAATTCGGTCACTTTCGCAAAATCGGGGGCCGGAAAAAGTTATATGACGAAGCTGGAGATATTGCGCTCACTCATGTTCGACACCGAGGTCATCGTCATCGACCCCGAGCGCGAGTACGAGTACCTCGCAGAAACCGTCGGCGGTCGCTACTTCAATATAAGTCTCTCAAGCGAGCACCACATCAACCCCTTCGATCTTGCGGTCCCGCGCGAGGATGAGAACCCGGGCGACGTCTTGCGCAACAACATCATTACCTTGGTCGGTCTTTTCCGCATCATGCTCGGAGGCCTCACGCCGGAGGAAGATGCCGTCATCGACAAGGCGATTACCGAGACCTACGCGCTGAAAGACATCACCGCGGATGCGAATTTCGCGCTCGTCGAGCCGCCGCTCCTCTCGGACTTCGAGCTCGTACTTTCGGGGATGGAGGGGTCGGACTCTCTGGTCGCGCGCCTCTCAAAATACACCAAAGGTACGTGGTCGGGATTTATGAACCGCCCGACCAACGTGGACATGAACAAGAAGCTCGTCGTCTTCTCCGTGCGCGACATGGAAGACGACCTGAAACCGGTCGCGATGTACATCATCACGCACCACATTTGGAATACGGTGAGGAAAGAGCTCCGCAAACGCCTTCTCATCATTGATGAGGCCTGGTGGATGATGCGGAGCGAGGACACCGCGTCGTTCCTCTTCGGAATCGCGAAGCGTGGCCGCAAATATTACCTCGGCATCTCGACGATCACGCAAGACGTATCCGACTTTTTGAATTCTCCCTATGGCATCCCTATGATCACCAACTCCTCGATCCAGATACTCCTGCGACAATCGCCGACCTCGGTCGACTTGGTCCAAAGCACGTTCAAACTCTCCGATGAGGAGAAGTACCTCCTTCTGGAATCGGACGTGGGGGAAGGGATATTCTTCGCGGGATTGAAGCACGTCGCGATCAAGGTCATCGCCTCATACACGGAAGACCAGATCATCACCTCCGACCCCTCGCAGATCCTCGCAATCAAGAAGGCCAAACAGGACCTTGAGAATAAATCGCAACAGCCGGGAGATACTCCTGCGGGAATCGTGCGTGCTGAGGAAGACGAGAAGGCCGTTCTGAGTGAGGCCACCCTCCGCGCGGAAAGCGCGCACATGGCCACTCAAGTGGCCCAGAAAGCTCCCGCCCCAGAACTTCGTAAACCGCCCTCAAGCATGAGCACACCACAAAATCAGCCCACCGCATCCGTATGACCCCGTAGTGAAGTTTCGCCTATTATTTCGACGCCTATGCAAAACCGTAACTATCTACAAAACTTCATGCCAGGAGCGGTGTTACATTCACTTTTGCGCCTTCAGCGCGAGGCGAAACTCTACTACAGGGTATGATCCGCGCCGTGTACTTCGGGGTTCCTCTTGCGCTTCTTCTCGCGCTTCCCGTGCATGCACAAATAGGTATCGGCGGGTTCGGCGCAGACCTTACGCTCTCGATATCCCCGCTCTATCCGTCCCCGAATGCGGTCGTGCATATAGAGGCGCGAAGTATTCTGATGGATTTGGATACGCTTGATATCTCGTGGTACAAAGACGGCGAGAAAATCGGGGGCGGGCCGGGGATTAAGGAAATAGACGTCGTCGCGGGGGCGTTGGGAAGCGAGGCGACCGTCGAGGCCGTTGTCTACGAAGGCGACCTTCCGAGTACCGGGGCTACTGCACGCATCACCCCCACGGAAATAGACCTCCTCTCCGAATCCAATTCCTACGTGCCGCCATTTTACAAAGGGCGCGCGCTCCCCTCGGCCGGTACGACGCTGAATCTCCAGGCTATTCCCCGATTCAAACGCCCTGACGGATCGTTCGTCTCCTCGAGCGATATTATTTTCACATGGAAGAGAGGTGGGACGGTCATCCAATCCGCCTCGGGGCGCGGCAAATCGACCGCCCTTCTCGAATCGCCCGGATTGTTCGGCGCTGACCTGATATCGGTCGAGGCACGAACGCCGGACGGGAAATTCTCCGGTTCGGCAAGTGCGCGCATCGCCGCGACGGAGCCGCGCCTTCTCCTCTACAAGGATCATCCGCTTTTCGGCGTGATGTACCATCAGGCGCTCACCGCGCAGAATTTTATTCCCGAGACGGAAATGTCTTTCTCTGCCGTGCCGTATTTCGCGGAGGCCGCGGGGGCGAATGACAACCGCCTCATCTATGCGTGGCGCATCAACGAGAGCGAGGTCGCTGTTGACCCCTCGCGCCCGAGCCAAATCACCATCAACGCCGAGAGGTCGAGCGGAAATGCTCTGATAGAGCTCGCGCTTTCGCACGCGACGAACTTTTTCATGAGTTCCTTCGGCCGTTGGGGCGTGACACTCTCGGGCGGAAGCACGCGCGCAGAAGGAGATCCGTTTGGCGGATCGACACAATAATCCCACAATTCCCACAATCAAACTGTATGCAAAAAACCACGACCATACTCCGCTACGCGCTCATCGCACTCGTTGTGCTGATCGTGGCCGGACTTCTGTGGTGGTATTTCTTTCTCAACGCAAAAGAAGGGTCCATCAGGTCTGCGGATGCGGGCCGGGGAGCGGGATCACGTGCGCCCTCCTTCGGCTCCGCCATCGGGAGTACCTATGAGAACATCCTCTCGAGCCTCGCGACTCTCACGGGAAATACCGAGAAGAACGGGACGACGACACCCCCACGCTTGTCACAGGTCAACAAAACACCGACGGCAGGGATGGGGTTTATCGGAATCAGCACCTCGACCACACTCCGCTTTGTCGAACGCTCGACGGGATATGTTCTTGAAGTACGGCCGGAAAGCGGAACCGTGACGCGTCTCACCAACACGCTCATTCCCCGTGTCTACGAGGCCGAAGTGAGTCGCGACGGACGCGTGCTCTCCCGGCTTCTGGATGAGACGGGAAAAGTGGCGACGATACTCGGAATTATCCCGGCGGCCTCGCCCACCTCAAGTGCGCCATCGGCGCTGATACAGAAGCGCCTTCCGGATGACATTCGCTCCATCGCATTTGGCCCCGATGGGAAAGAGATATTCTACATCGTAACGAACGCGACGGGAGAAGCCCTCGGTATACGCGCGGGAAGCGGCGGGGAGAATCCGAAAGAGGTCTTCTCCACTCCCATCCTCGGCTGGCAGGTGGATTGGCTGAAGGACGGCCGTATCGTCCTTGTGCAAAATGCATCCGATGGAACCCTCGGATACGCATATGAGTTGGAGAAGAGTGGTGCTCTCTCGCCCCTTATCTCCGCGACTCTTGGGCTCACGATAGCGCCCCATCCCTCGTCTCCTGCGCTCGTCTTCGGAGCATCAAGCGGCAGTTCGCTGACGCTCTCTGCACAGCTAGACAAAAAAGCATCCACCTCTCCGCTTCCGATCAGGACCATCGCCGATAAATGCGTATGGAGCCCAAAAGAACAATTCGTCGTCTTTTGTGCCGTACCGCAGAGGCCGACTCCCGCCGATTTTCTCGGGCTCTGGCATCGCGGGGAAGTACACACCGCGGATGCGTGGTGGCGCGTTGATATGAGCGCCGGCTCGACAGAACTTTTGTATTCCCCCGGTGATATCATTCTCGATGTGGAGAATCCCGTGATCGACGATAATGGGGAGTACATCGCATTTATGAATGCCGCCGACAAATCGCTGTGGCTCCTTCGAATATCGGAATAATACCTATGGTACGCCGAACGCTCCGACTCCGTCGAACAATATCCGTCTTTGTATGCGTCGCGCTTCTCATCCCTACGGCACTTTTTTTAACGACGATCATCACGCATGCCGCCCCGGTAGCCCCTTGCGCGACTGACGCAAGAGGCTGTGGCGCAACGACAAAATTCGTTCCGCTCGAAAAGTTCGAGGGTTCTGACAAGCTTTCCAATGTGTACGAAAGCGGCGAACTTTCGGTGTTTCTCAACCGCCTCTTCCTCGCCGCGATGTCGCTCGGAGCAGTCTTGGCCGTCCTGCGCCTTGCGTGGGCGGGTTTTCAATACATGGCGAGCGATCTGTGGAGCTCGAAGGAGCACGCGAAAGAAATCATCCGCGAGACTCTGCTCGGCCTCTTCATCCTACTTAGCGTCTTTCTGATCCTAAAGCAAATCAATCCGAACATTTTGAGTCTGAATGTGGGTTTTCCTTCTATCGAACCAAACGCCCCAGCGTACAATACAGATGACAGTCAACAAACAAGCTTTAACGCTGGTGCTGACATAACGCCAGACACGCCTTAGGTAGTCGCCGTATATCGGATGACAACACGGCGATTACGCCCCTCTCCCTGCGATTCTGTTTTTACATTAGGTGAATCCTGAAGCGTCGTGTGTATGATGAGACGCTCATACGCGCTCATGGGGGAGAGTTCGACGTCGTACTGGAAACTCCGCGCGCGCTCCGCCATCATGACGGCCTTGGTCTGCAGGTCCTTGATCTGCTTGGCGCGGTAATCATTTACGTCGATGAGAAAATGCGGGTTCCCGCTTGCCCCCTCCGCGTCACCTTCGGCGGGAGGCGGTAGGCGTTTCTCGGCGATCTTTTTCACCAACGTGTCGAGCGCGTGTACCGTGTCGCCATGCATCCCGATAAGCGAGCGCGCATCGGTGGCCTGTATGGAAAAAATAATCTGCCCCGCAAGATCGTTGCGCACGATTCCGGAATGCGGAAGACCGGTGGCTTCAAGCAGTTCTTTCAGGATAGTTTCGACGGTTGATTCCATCGGGGCACTATACCCCATCGGGTGTCGGGTGTCAGGTGTCAGGGTTTGAAGCTGGTTGTCAGTATCAGTTGTCAGAGAAACCGAGGATTTTACTGACACTGGCAACTGATCACTGAAAACTGTTCCTAGAACCTTCGTCCCGATAAGTACTCCTGCGCGATCATGAATGTATTGCTCGTCACGAGATACACCATCGCCGCGTTGGGTATGATGAATGAAAGAAAGACGAACGTCGCCGGAAGGACATACCGGGCCTGAAGATCAAAACTGCGCGCAAGATCGCCCGAGAAGGACGCGGCGGCGGGCCCGACTGGCTTCTTTTCACGTGGCCCCATCGAAAGACGCGTATAGACGAATTGCGTCGCCGCGGCGAGCACACCGAGAACAATGCTGTGCCCCGTCATATCGAGTATCCCGAAAAATCCCATGGCGACACCCGCGGGCACCGGCACAAACGAGTAGAGAAGATCAGGCCGGACCGCGGGCAATCCGCCATTCGCAAAGATCCAGTAGAGCGCGAAGAGAATCGGCAGTTGTGCCAAGAGGAGCCCGAAGCTCGCAAAAGGATGTACGCCGCGTTCCTTGTAGAGGGCGAATATCGCCTTGCCCTGTTCTTCGCGATTGTCCTTGAATTTTTCTTTGATCTTCTCTATCTCCGGTGCGACCTTCCTCATCGCGATTTGAGTTTCGACCGCGCGACGAGAAAGCGGGAAGAGGATGACTCTCACGATGATGGTAAGCGCTATGACCGCGAGCCCGACATCGTAGGACGGTGCCACCCCGACCAAAAAGATAAGCCCATTGTACAGGGGGTCGTAGATGACCGCGTGGAAGACGTTGGAAATCATTGCGGGACAGTGTACCCCGTTGTGAATGTTGGCGATAGTCCCCTCTGCTCACAGCAACACCTTGAGTCAAGGTGACAAGAGGTCGAGACGTGGCCTTGCGTGGAGTCCTCCTCCACGCTTCGCCAACATCTACAACAGGGTGTATCGTGCCCGCGAAGAGAGTGCTACTGGTGATCAGTGATCAGTCCACCCCAGAGAGTGCCGCTTTTTCGATCAAGCGTGTGATGTCTCGCCTGATCTCGTCGAATGATGCCTTGGCGACTTCTCGTTTCGCGTAAAAAATAACCGCGCTGGGTTCCCGTATGTGCGGAAGTATGGGCCGGAAGCTTTCGCGGCAACGGCGCTTAATTCGATTGCGGTCGACCGCGTGTGCGGCTATCTTTTTAGAGACCACGCAGGACGCTTTCGTGCCTTCCGCATCCGAGGTGGGGGCAACCGTCAGGGAAAAATATGTTCCGTGCACACGTTTCACCTTCTCCCGTGCACGGCGGAGAAAATCGGCACGTGAGAGCCGGTATTTTTTTGGCATTGTCTAGACGGAAAGCCGCGAGCGGCCTTTGCGGCGCCTTCGGGCCAAAAGGCGCCTGCCCGTCGTCGTTGCTGAACGCACACGGAAACCATGTGCCCGCGCGCGCTTGCGCTTTTTCGGCTGGTAGGTTCGTTTCATAGAGTAGCTTTTAGGCCCTAACTGCTAGCTTCTAGCTTGAGAAAAAGCCAGAGCCAACAACGTAGGGAGTATACGCGGAACTCGTCGAAAAAACAATGCGTTTTGATCTTCCCTAGAAGCTCGTCTCTAGCAGCTAGAAGCTGTCAACACTCTATCCACACCTTGTGAACAGACCCCTCGATGAAGCGCGCGCTTCCCATGCCAACTTTGCCGCGTATAATGCGCGGGCTATCTATCTCACATTGTAGAACGTTTACGAAAAATCTTTACGCAACCCCGAAACATGAGCAACCGCGAACTCTGGCAAAACGCCCTCGTACAGATCGAGCTCGGGACCACCGAAGCCAGCTTTCGTACGTGGTTCCGCAATACGGACATCGCCGGACGTGACGGAAGCACCGTGCAGGTCGCCGTCCCTTCCAAGATCGTGAAGGAATGGCTTATGGAAAAGCACAGCAAGCTCGTCTTGAAGGCGCTCCGCGGGCTCGACACGTCGGTGCGCGCCGTCGAGTACGTAATCCACCGCTCGGCGCCCGCTCCCGAGCGGAAAACCGGCCGTGTGCAGGCCCCCGAGAACGCGGCGTTTGATCTCGAAGCCCTCTATATCGACAAGCGCGACAACCTAAACCCCCGCTACACGTTCGAGACGTTCGTCGTCGGCCCCTTCAATCAACTCGCTCACGCCGCCGCAAAGGCCGTCCTTGAGCGCCCGGGCCTTTCGTACAATCCGCTCTTCATTTACGGCTCTACCGGCCGCGGCAAAACACATCTCATCCAGGCGATCGGAAATCATTTCAAGAAAGCACATGCGAATAAGAAAGTCCTGTATGTGACCTCGGAGCGTTTCGCGATCGACTACATCAATGCCGTGCGCGCCGGCCGCGCGAACGGTTTCAAGGACCAGTACCGCCAGTACGACGTCCTCATCATGGACGACGTGCAGTTCATCGCCAACACCGAGAAGACGCAGGAGGAGCTTTTCCACCTTTTCAACGCGCTCCATGACAACAACAAGCAGATCGTCTTCTCGAGCGACAAGCATCCGGCGCTCTTACCGGGCTTCGAGGACCGCCTCAAAGGGCGCTTTTCTGCGGGTATGATCGCGGAAATACCCGAGCCCGACGTCGAGTCGCGCGTCGCCATCATTCGGGCCAAGATCGAGCAGCACGGATTCTCGATTCCGGACGACATCATTCAATTCATCGCCGAGAGTGTCCGCGGCAATATCCGCGAGCTCGAGGGAATCCTCAACATGATCGTCTGCAAATCCAAGCTCAAGGGAAAGGGCGTGACCCAGGCAGACGTGCGCGCCCTCATCAAGCACAACGTGCGGCCCCACAAGGGAATCTCGGTCGACGAGGTGGTACGCCGCATCGCGCAGTACTACGAGGTCGCCGAAAAGAGCATCTACGAAAAGACGCGGAAGAAGGAGGTCGTGAAGCCGCGCCAAATCATCATGTATATCCTGCGCGAGGAATTCGCGGTCTCGTATCCCTCGATCGGCGAGAAGCTCGGCGGCCGCGACCACACGACCGTCATCCATTCATGCGAGAAAATCAAAGGGGAACTCAAATCGAACACCGCACTCGAACAGGAGATTGACCATATCCGCACGCTCATTCATGCCTGATTGCGCGTGGACAACCCTGTGCACAAGAGACTGAAAACAATCCACCAAAAGACAATCCAAATCCTTTCGCAAACATCCCAACATCCTGCCCACAAACTTCTCCCCACATCACATCACAATAAAAACCCCTCCCTGCCTGATAAAAACCACTTATACCCCATATACACAGTACTAATAGTAGTAATAGTATTTATATAAAGATATATAGTAGTGAATGGGATATGAAACTAACAGCCTCTAAAGAAAAAATACTGAACGGCGTTCTCATGGCGGAACGTGTTGTGGGGAAGAAGGAGTCTCTCCCGGTACTCTCGTGTGTACTCCTTGACGCGGGGAAGGGGCTTTCTCTCCGCGCCACGAATCTGGAGGCGGGGATTGAGGTGAATATTCCGTGTGATGTGGAGGAGAAGGGGATTGTGGCGGTCGCGGCAGGTGTTCTTTCGCAGACATTACGCTCCATCGGCGGGGATAAGGTGACGCTCAAGACTGAAGAGGCGAACCTCATCATCGAATCCCGCGGCACACGGACGCTTATAAAATCAATCCCTCATGAGGAGTTCCCCGTGCTTTCTGGGGGCGAACAAAAAAAGGGGATCATCGTCTTACGAGATCGCCTTTTACGCGGGATATTAGCGGTTGCGTATGCGGCGTCGCCCTCAATGATCAGGCCGGAACTCGGCAGTGTGTACGTGTCCGTAAAAAGCGCGGTGCTTTCTTGTGTGGCAACGGACTCCTTCCGGCTTGCGGAGAAAACGATACGCGGGGGCAGGATGTCGGGGACGACCGAGGTCTTGATCCCTCTCAAACACGCGCAGGAGCTCGCCCACGTTCTTGAGCGGGCCGAGGGCGAGGAAGTGGAGCTCTCGGCGGACGAGGCACAGCTTACGGTCTCCGCGGGCGGGGTGCGTTTTGTCTCGCGTGTTGTCGACGGCACATTTCCGAATTACATGGAGATCATTCCGAAGACATTTGCGGCCGAAGCGACCGTGCTCAAAAATGATTTCGCCGAGATGTTGCGGAAAGCGCGTGTGTTCTCGGGGAATGATCAGCACGTCGGCCTCCACATCTATCCGAAGAAAAAGATTTTCACGGCGACCGCGCAGAGCGCCGACGTCGGCGAAATGTCGGATTCAATCGACGCCGCGCTCTCCGGCGAGGACATCGATATCAATTTTCATATCGGGTATCTTGCGGACTGTCTCTCCACGATAGAATCCGACTCGATCGTTCTTGGGTTTTCCGGCGCGGGGAAACCGCTCGTCATCCGCGGCGTCTCTGACCCGTCATTCACCTATCTCGTGATGCCGTTGAATAGGTGATTTTTTGTATGAAGGATGAGCGGATCGGTACTGAAACCCTAAAAAGTGGCCCAAAGGAAAATTCAGACTATCTCATCGTCGAAATCGGTAGCGGCAAGTATCCGTTGCCTCTCGATGTTCCGGAATCGTATCGTGAATGGATGAACAAAAATCCGAGCATACGATACGTCGGCGTGGACATCAATTTTGGAAAATTACAACAAGGCAGGGCATCTCAGGAAAATAAAGACAGGGAACACGGTATCCCTGCGCACGAGCGCGTCTCTTATGTGAAAGCAACCGGTACGGAATTACCCTTCGCGAACAATGCGGTATCGGAACTCGTTCTAAAGAATGTTCTTGGGGACCCTGGAATATGGGTCGCTATCAAAATGCTCATACTGCAGGAGGCTTCGCGCGTGCTCAAGCCAAGTGGTCTTTTGAAGATTATCGAGCAAGAAACTCCTGATGTTGCGAGGGAAGAAGATCTGAGGCGTTTTATCATAGAGATGAGAAATCACGCCTTTACGCTCGAGTCCCCGTCTATAAGACGACCGCCGCACGAGAAGGACTTCGACCCACACATGCACGAGAGCCACGACGCTCGGCCTTCGAGTTTTATTCTTCGCTTACGTAAGAATATTCCTGCTATTGAATCGTAAACGTGATCGTCTGCTCCTCACTCACGCCGTTCGCGTAGAGTGCAACGGCGCGCAGGATTGCGATGCCGCGCGCGTTGGGTGTGAACGGGAGGGCGTAGGGCGCCTGTCCCGATGTCCCGACCGGGGTGCCGTTCACGTAGTAGGTGACATTCGCGATCGGTTGCGGTGATGATGCCGCAAACGTGACGGGCAGTCCAAAAGGAATGGATGTCCCTGCGTAAGGTGACGTAATCTGGAATCCCGCGCTCGCCCCTGGGGGCGCGGGCGCTTGCGGTGTCGGTAGGGATGGGAAGAGCGCGGGATTCTGCTGTGCCCACAGCGCTACCGGATAATCCCAGCGCGGCAGTTGCGGATCGTCCGCGTTCCTCCCGCCGCCTCGCGGGTTGTTCTTGTCGATCCAGTAGAGGATGTCGTGTACTCCTTGTGCCGGGTCGCTGTTCGCGTTGCCGCGCAAAACCGGCGGGAGGGTATCGAGACCGGGCTCGGGTGCGGGTGGCGTGAAAGGACCTGATGGATATTTTTGGATTGCGTACGCCATCACGCTGTGCCACAAGGGGGCGATGATGAAGGCCGCGATTTTTTTCTGCATGGAGGAGTTGTCATTGTTGCCGGCCCACGCCCCGACGACGACGCCCGGCGTGTAGCCGATAATCCATGCGTCGCGATAGTCGTTGGTCGTTCCCGTTTTGTCGGCCACGTCCGCCTCGGAGAAATTGAGCGGCGAGTCGGCGCCGAATTCTGGTGTACGGGCGACGTTGTCGGAGAGGATGTCGGATATCTGCCGTGCGATCTGCGGTTCCATGACGCGTTCACTCGCCTCCTCGTAGCTCTCGAGCGTCTCGCCGGACCGGTCTCTGACCTCGAGAACTCCCGTGGGCTGGTTCTTGACACCGTCGTTCGCGAAGACGCCATACGCCCCCGTCATCTCGAGGAGACTTACCTCGCCGCCGCCCAAGACCAGGGTGAGACCGTAGCGGTCGGAGTCCTCGAGCGTTGTGATACCCATGTCCCGCGCCGTTTCGATGGAATCCTTGATGCCTGCGAGGTAGAGGACCTTTACTGCGGCGACGTTAATCGATTGAGCGAGCGCCTCACGGAAGGTCATTGGCCCTTTAAACCTCTGATCGAAGTTCCCCGGAGAGTAGCAGGGGGGAGTGCTCGAGAAATCATGTGGCGCGCACCGGCTTGAGAACTGTGTCTGGAGATCAAAGACGACCGTTTCCGGCGTGTAACCTTTCTTGAGCGCGGTCGCGTAGACAAACGGCTTGAAGGAAGAGCCGGGCTGACGATGCGCAAGCGTGATATTCACCTTGCCGTCGATTGCCCCATCGAAATATCCGCGCGAGCCCACCATCGCGAGTATCTGTCCGGTCGAAGGATCAATCGCGACGAGCCCCGCATTCGACGCGTTGAAGTTCTTCTCATTCGCGAGGGCACCCTTGGATATCACCTCTTCCGCTTTTTTCTGCAGGTCGTAGTCGAGGGTCGTGATGACGTGGAGCCCGCCTTCCGCGACGGCGTCCGCCCCGTATTTTTCTTCAAGATATTCCCGGATAAAAAAGACGAAATGCGGGGCTTTGATACCCGCTTCCGCCCGATCGCGGAACTGCACTTCCTCTTTCAGCGCGTTTTCGTATTCTTCGCTGGTGATGAGTGTGTTCTCGAGCATTTTTCGCAAGACGAGATCCTTGCGCGCGTCCAGTTCGTCGCGATGATTGCCGTAGGGCGAATAGCGCGTCGGTGCCTGCGGCAAGGCCGCGAGGTACGCCGCCTGGGCGAGGTCGATGTCTTTCGCGTCCACGCCGAAGAAATACTGGCTCGCTTCCTGCACGCCGTAGATCGTACCGCCGTAGGATGTTTCGTTGAGATAGGTGTTCAATATCTGGTCTTTTGTGTAGACCTGCTCAAGCCGCAGGGCAAGAACAATCTCTTCGATCTTGCGCACGACCGTCTTTTTCTGCGTGAGGAGCGCGTTCTTCACCACCTGCTGGGTGATGGTCGAACCGCCCTGCTTGAACGATCCGCTCAGCACGTTTACCCACACCGCGCGCATGAAAGAAAGCGGCCGGAAGCCACTGTGCTGATAGAAGGTCGCGTCCTCTATCGCAATTGTGGCATTACGGAGATAGGGGCCGACCTCATCGAGGGCGACCGCGGTGCGGCGCATGGTGCCGTGCACGTCGTAGAGGATGATATTGCCCGTGCGGTCGTAGATCTTGGTCGATTCTGCGACTTTGCGGTTCTCAAAATTACTGATCGAAGGTATGGGTGCAAGTGTCGCCCACAGAATTGCCGCACCGACGACGATGAAACCGAACGCCACAGCACCCAGAACCCCGAGTTCCACCCACGCCGGCAACTTCCGCCACGCTCTCTTCAAACTTTTCAAAACGCGCATTCGTCGTATTGTATCGGTTCTCGACTCCTAAAGAAAGCCTAAAGAAAATGCGGAGCATGACCATCCCCAGAATTACACCATGGTGTAATTCTGGGGATGGTGTCAGCGGACGCGCGCGAGATGGGTGATACCGATTGCGATGGCATCGTATTCGTCGTCATGCTCAATCTTTTTCTCTATCTTGATGAGCATGCGCACCATTGAAGCCATTTGCTTTTTGTCGGCGGTGCCGGAGCTTGCCACGGCGCTCTTTACTTCCCCCGGCCCGTACTCGAAAACAGCCAACCCGTGGCTTGATGCCGTCTGGATAAGGGCGCCGCGTACCTCGGCTACACGCATCGCGGTCTTTTGGTTGGAGCTGAAATATAATTTCTCGAGCGCGACCGCGTCCGGCGCGTATTTTTTCATAAGCCGCGCGCACTCATCGGCCACTTCCGCGAGCCGTACCGGGAAATCCGCCGCGGCGGATGTCTCGATGCAGGCGGAATAGATGAGCTTTTCTTTTCCGTTCTCTTTTTCGACGACCGCGACTCCGCATCTGCCGTAGCCGGGATCGATCGCAAGCACTTTCATACGCTAACAATATCACTCCCCGTTCGTGAAAACTTCTTCCACATCATCGTGGGCATCTATCTGTTCAAGGATTTTCATAAGGTGTTCGCTGTCGGCATCGGAGAGGGGAAGGGTTGTCTTGGGCTGGAATCCTTCGGCCGTTTTCTCGAATGCCCAGAGGGCGCTTCCCTGCGCGGCGAGGGCGAGACCCATTTCCGAAAGCAGGTGCTTTATCTCTTGCGCGGTCCTGTTGCGGCTGTCGGTGAGGGTAGAAATGACAATGGCCGCTCCGCCGGGGCCGTAGGTCTCGTACGTGATGGCTTCAAGTGCCGCCGCATCCGCGGACGTTCCCTTCGCGACCGCGCGGTCTATTGTGTCCTTGGGCATATTCTCTTTTTTTGCACGCTCTATCATCGCGCGGAGCGAGGCGGCGTTCACATCGCCTTTTGCCCTCGTGCTCTCTATGGCGATGCGTTTGCCAAGTTTGCCCCACGCATCGCTTTTCTGCCCGTCGTTCTTGCCTTTCTGCCTCTTTATTTGGGCCCATTTGTTGTGTCCGGACATGTGGCTATTCTATTGTGGTTAGTCGGTGAAAGCAAAAAGGCGCTATCATAAGGGCATGGTCGCGTTGCGCGCTCCGCTCATAGGACTGCTGTTTTGTGCCGGCGCGCTCCTCCCGCTTGCGGCGAGCGCACAAGACGATGACACCTGGTTTTACGGCGATGATTTCTCATGGGTGAACGACGTGCCGTCGGAGCAATCTTTTGGAGAGCGGGATATCTGGTCGGAGACCGCAGATGTTTCGACGTGGGGCTTCAGGGGATTTGAGAACGTCGATCAATACGTCGTCGTCCCGCCCGAGGAACTTTTCCAACCGTATGAATCACTCATCGCGCCGCTTTTCATTTCGCAGAACGATGAAACCGGCTGGAATTACACGACGCCGCAAGCACGGTTCGATGTTCCCGTCCCGATAGGGGAGCGTATCGGGGTGATGCCGATATCGGATGAGTGGGAGGGGCGGCAGGCGAGAGAGCAGACGCACATTGATGCGACGCTCGATGCGGAAGGCACGGAGTGGCAACGGCGGGGCTTCGGTGAACTCACGCAAGATGATGTGAGAATGTTGGAGGATCAGACACGGCAAGACCGCGTCGATGCGGCCGCTCCCAACAGAGAACCCGTGTCGATCATCGAACAATTACGGGACCTTTTTGCCCCGCTCCCTTCTCCGGTCGCACCGGCGACACCTGATGAGCGCTTCGGGAATTTTGATGCCGACGCGGAATACGGCGGACTCGATACCAATACGCTCACGACGTCCGGTGAAAACCGGGGAGACCCCTCGTTCGCTGTGCCTCCGGACACAGAAACACCGCCGCCCGCACAACAATGGGGTTTCGATATCACGGAAGAAGAACGGCTCGCGGCAGAGACTCCTCCCGACACCTCGAAGATAATCTCCCCGTCGGACAAGAACAGTGCGTATTACGGATGGTTTTTTGGCACGAAAGTACCATATCTGGCAAAGGAATGGGGCAATAAAACGTTGGAATTCCTCGATATTCGGTAGGAAGGCTTGTCCACAGCGATATCCACCTGAAATCCCCAAAAACCGTGACTTCTCGCTCGTTTGGCGCGTAAAACATTCTTTTATAATCCGAAGTCTGCCGCGCCTTACCGTGCGTCAGCGTCATCGAGGGACCAGCAGTAATGTTGATACCCGGAAGACAGTTCCTTGAATCTACCCCGGTACGCAAGTGCCGGGATACCGCAGGAACCGTCGGCCAGAGCGGTAGTGAGGGAGAAAAAGACAGCGGCGCGAACCCTTGTCTTCGCATTATGAGAGGAGATCGTATCGAGTCTCACGAAGCGTCCCTTATCGGTTCCTAATGGCCGTAAACGCAGAGACCTCCCTAACGGGAGGTCTTTACGTACCGTGCGTAAGTACCCGTATAGTACACGTTGCTTCACGCGCAACCGCGCTTATCCCCACTCGACTCGTTCCGCTTTAGCGAAACTCGCTCGTGGTAAACCACCACAAGAGAAAACGAGAGGTCCCCGTTACAGCGTTTTTTATTTTGAGGTCATAGAAATTCTCAAATAAGTTTCTGTTGCGAGCGTGGTGCCTCAGCACCGATGTGTTCGTAGCCTTTTTTGGTCACGGTGCGGCCTCGGGGAGTGCGCTCGAGGAAACCGAGTTGCATGAGATACGGCTCGTTCACTTCTTCAATAGTCGCTTCTTCTTAGGAGAGCGATGCGGAAATGGTTTTGAGGCCCACCGGCCCGCCGTTGAATTTCTCGACGATAATCGTGAGAATATCGCGGTCGGTTTGATTGAGTCCTCCCTCATCTATCTCAAGAAGTGCCAGCGCTTTTTTCACGGTCTGTATATTCAAGGGTTGTTCGCTCACTTCTGCAAAGTCGCGTGCGCGTTTCAGTAGATAATTTGCGGTGCGCGGTGTCGAGCGGCTCCGCCGCGCGATTTCATTCACCGATTCGTTGTCGGCGACGATGTTGAGTATCTTCGCGGAGCGCCGCA
>ORMF011952273.1_pt1 | contig 34881 bp, 32 predicted proteins | sample 1779871 | NCBI WGS metagenome assembly ORMF01 (sample SAMEA104232316, study PRJEB22302) | groundwater metagenome | biome: forest; feature: aquifer; material: groundwater | place: USA | collected 2011-08-07 | depth 5.4 m
CTCGCGGCGGAGTCGCCGCCAGGCGCGCGCCGGCTGCTGTTTCTGCCGTATCTCACAGGCGAGCGTATGCCCGTCAACGACCCGAACGCACGTGCCGCGTTCGTCGGGCTGACTTCGAGTCATGACGTGGGCGACATGGCGCGCGCCGTGATGGAGGGTGTCGCCTTCAACCTGCGCCAGATCCTCGACATCACGCGTGCCACAGGCGTCCGCATCGACGAGATGCGACTGATCGGCGGCGCGACGCGCAGTGCGACGTGGACGCAGATCATCGCCGATGCGTTCGAGATGCCCGTCGTGCCACTGGCATCGACGGAAGGCACAGCGATCGGCGCGGCGCTGCTCGCAGTGACGGGTGCGGGCGTCTTCGCATCGGTCGCAGATGCGGCGTCCGCGTGCGTGCGCGTCGCGTCGACGGTCGTGCCGACGCTGGAGGGGGCTGCAGCGTACGTCGACGCGCGCGAGCGCTACGCGCGCCTGTATGCGGCGACGCGGGTGGTGTGACGATGCTAAAACGATGTCGTAGAGGCGCACGGCTGTGCGCCCGGTCGGACGGCGGCGCCCGGATGTCAACCGGCGCCCGAATAACGTCTGCTGCCTGATCGTAAACTGACTCCATGCGCGACTCAGCGACACACCACCGCCGCACGATTCGCCTTCCATACTTCGACTACACCACGTCGGCGGCATACTTCGTGACGCTCGTCACTCGTGACCGTGCCGCATTGTTCGGGCACATCATCGATGACGTCATGCACGTCAACTCGATCGGCGAGATTATCCGGGAAGAATGGGTCCGGTCATCCGACGTCCGGCCGGAACTGGAACTCGGCGAATTTGTGGTGATGCCGAATCATCTGCACGGCATCGCTATTTTCAGAGGAGACATGCTGGCGTACGACGCGCCCGTGCTGGCACCGGCCGGGGCGCACAGCCGTGCGCCCCTACGGCGACCGCCGCGATCGCTCGGATCATTCATCAGCGGATTCAAGGCGACGACGACGCGGCGCCTTCGGATGCTCGGCCTGGCCGACGACCAGCCGATCTTTCAACGCAACTACTTCGAACGCATCATCAGGAACGAACGCGAATTCGACCGGATTCGCGAATACATTGCCGACAACCCACGCCGCTGGTCCGAAGATCCCGAGAACAGCAACAGCCCGACGTAGGGGCGCACGGCTGTGCGCCCCGGTCGGTCGAGCGGCGGCCACTCGTGGCGAGGACGGGCCCTGGCGCCGGACGTAATCTACCCCTCGGCGCGCACGTATGCGTCGCCTTCGCGGACGACCCAGCTGCTGCGCTCGGCGGTGTTCTGGCCGCGCGGGTCCAGTTCGGTGCGGAGGATGTTCAGCTCTTCCTCGGTCGGGCCCTCCAGGGTCGCGACGTCTTTCGCGACGATCGGCGGGTACTCGCAGCGCTCCAGCACCTGCTTGACGGTCACCCACGGCGAGACGGCGATCAGGCGCAGCTTGCGCTCCTCGTAGTCGTAGACGGCCCATGGCGTCACGACGCGGTAGGGGCCGGTGCCCGACGGCAGCCCCGCCCGCTCGCGAGCGCCGTCCGTGCCGTCGAGGAAGCCCGGCGACGAGATGAAGTCGACGCGCTCGACGAACTTGCGCGACTCCTGGTCGGTCATCAGCACGGTGCGCCAGCACAGCGCGGCGATCGAGTCGGCGCCGCCCGGCCCGCCGAACCGCCGCGCCTCCTGCCCGTAGGCGCCGATCGCGGTCGAGTTGATGTTGCCGTGCTGGTCGACCTGCAGCGTGTTCAGCAGGCCGTAGTCCATCAGCCCCACCTGTGCGTGGTTGCCGGCGGTGTTCATCGTGCCCCACGCAAGGGCGCGATACCCCGCGCGCGAGCTGACCATCGTCATCAGCGGTTCGAATGGCAGCATCGGTTCCGGCGCGATGACGCCGTCCTCGGTGATGTACTGCGCGCCCGGCGCGTAGAGCTTGATCGCCAGCAGCACGGCGTACAGCGGCCCGCCTCCGCCCGCGACCCAGTACGTCTTGCCGTCCTCCACCATCCGCGCGACGGTGCAGATCTGCATCTCGCGCTCGTTGAACGAGGTCGCTGGTGTGCCGCTTGCCCGTGCGATGCCGAGTTCGCTGCTCATTGTTCAACTCCGGGTGTCACCATCAAAACCGCGGCCCCGTCCACACTTCGCCGGTGATGTCGGCGACGTGCATCGCAACGTGGCCGACCGATACGGCCTGCAGCACGCTCGCCAGCTCGCCCGTGATGCCACCTGCCGAGCGGATCGATGTCGCGAGCAGCACTTCGTCCGCCGCCTCGACGGCCGCGATCGTGCCGGCGCGGTTCGTCTCGAATTCTGCGATCATCTCCGCGATCGATGCGTCGGCGCGCTTCTCGACCTGGCGGTCGTTGTAGCTGTTGATGCCGCCCTGGGCCGGCGTGGTCGGTAGTCCGGGCGACTCCTCGACGCTCGTGCGCCGCACCTCACCCGATGCGACCGGCTTGCTCGCGGGCGGTGGTGCACCGCTGGCGGGCGCCTGCTTCGCCACATCGATCAGCTTGCGGTACGTCCACTCGATCGATGCGATGTGCGCCAGGATCTGGCGGCCGTTCCAGCCGTTCTCGTAGCGCCCTTGCTCGAACGTCGATTCCGGCGTCGCGCGCAACGTTTCGACCGCGTGAGCGCCGTTCGAACGCAGCGCGTCGATCAGTTGTTGTTTCGGTGGTGCGTCAGCCATCCAACCTCCAACATCCAACCTCAAACATCCAGATTACGCACGATAGCCGTCGTGGATCGGCTCGTTGGCGCGCAGCTTCTCCAGTCGTTCCGCGCCGATCAGTTTGTCGAACATCTCCGCGTCGTCGGCGAACGGCGTGATGTACTTCGCTACGTAATCGCCGACGGTGTCGCGCGCCATGGCGCCGAACGTCTCGAGCACGGCCGGCGTGTCGGAACCATAGTAGCCGCCGCAGTTGCCCGGCCATGCGCCGAACGGGGCATGCACCACGGCATCGACGGCGTAGTAGGGGATGCTCGTGCGGCCGGGGTCGCGCCGGATCTCGTCCGTATCGACGATCTCTTCCGCCGAGATGATCACCTTCTTCGACGCCAGCGCACACTCTTCGTGCGCGATGCCCGTGCCGAACACGCGCGCGTTGCCGAACTGGTCGGCCTGCTGCACGTGGATGATTGCGACGTCGGGGTTGAGCGCGGGCACAAGCGTGATCGGCATGCCGGTGAAGGGATCTTCGACGAGCTTGGCGCCGGAGTACTCGAATCCGTCCGTGCCGCCGAAGGATCGCACGGGCAGGAACGGCAATCCCATCGCGCCCGCCTGCAGGCGCAGCGTCATCACGACGTTGCTGTACTCGTACACCGTCAGGCGACCGTCCGAGACGGCGCGGTCGATGGTGGCGCCGGGCCAGAAGAAGCCGCAGTCGGCCTTCGATACGCAGCCGGCGCCAGTCAGCAGGCCGACATCGACGTAGGCGAACTTGCCGCACAGCCAGAGGTCGCGCTTCCGCTGGCGGATGATCTCACGCATCAGCGTCGAAGGGCCGCGCTGGGTGTAGTTGCAGTCGTAGGCGAGGTAGTCGCCGTCCGCGACATAACGGCTGACGGCGTCGCGCGCCGACATCAGCCTGGGGACGAGCGCGCGTTGTTTGTGCTCGCGGACGTAAGCCCGGAACCCGTCCGGGTCGACCTTCAGGTACTCGGCTGCGCCTTCGGCGAGGACGTGCATAGGCCGCGACCCTCTCGATTCAGCGCCATCGCGGCGCCAGCGCTCCCAAGAGCGTCGCCATGATAACAGCGTACGAGACGCGATCAAGCGCAAGGGCAGGCACGAGGCGCGCACTTGACCATTTATCTGTTGATCCCCGTGATCGAAATAGCGTATGCTTTGGCGGTTGAGGAGCTGGAAGCGCGGATCGCGCTCAAGGAGGAGTTGTTGTGAGATCGAGCAAGTTGATCACGATTGGAACGTCGGCCGTCGTCGCCGGCGTGCTGATGTTGGGGTTGGCGTACATGACGTCGGGCACGGCGAACGCGGGCAACATCATTGTCGTTCCGTGTGATGCTACGGCTACGGCTACGCCGCAGCTCGGAGAGATCCAGGCCGCGTTTCAGCGGCCGCCCTGCACGCCGACGCCGATCCCGACGGAAACGCCTGGCAGGCTCAAGACCCAGACGCCGAGCGCGACGCCTACGGCGACGTCGACCATGGCGCCATCCACTCCTGCCGCGACCAACACGGCGGCTCCGACGAACACGCCGAAGCCAGCGTCGGGAAATGAAGGCGTCGCCGTGAAGCCGCCGAACACGGGTTCGGGCGGCGCCGCGCCGGGCAATGGCATCAACTGGTTCCTGGGCCTGGGTGCGTTGCTGGTGCTCGCCGGTGGCGGGGCAGCACTCGTCGGCGTGAAGCAGCGCCGCTAGGCACTCGCCGGTCTCACCGCAGAGTTGCAAAGGGCGGACACGCGTACGCGTGTCCGCCCTTTGTGTTGCCCTTCGCACCGTCGACATACCCTGACCGGCGTATCTGAATCTGGCGCCTTGGGGGTTCGCACCTGAAAGTTAGGGAATACCCTGTCGATACTCACCACAGACCGAGCCAGCACTGCCAGAGTGGAATCGGAGCGCCTGTGGTTAGTGAGAGCCCCCCGCCGCGCCGTCCCGTACTGACCCTCGACGAACTCGCGCGGCCGCTGACGCGCAGGCCGGAACGGCTGTATGCGCTGACCGCCGCGGAGCTGGCGATCGCCTTCAGCCAGGGGCTTGACCTCGGCGAAGGCAAGGATGTTGGGCACGCCCAACGCGTCTGCTACATCGCGACGGCGCTCGCGGACGCGTTGGCGCTCGATCCGGCGAAGCGCGCGGGCGTCTTTTTCGCCGGGCTGTTTCACGATGCCGGCGTGACGCAGGCCGGCGCCGAGCTGTGCCGCATCGCCGGCGTCGACGAGAGCAGTATCTTTGGCCCGTCGCCGCTTCGCGCCCGCGACGAAGACCGGACCGACCTTGTCTTCGCCGACCGCACGGCGATACAGGAGGCGATCGAGCGGCATCCTTCGCTTGGAGCCGACGTCGTGCGCGCGCTCGAGTTGCCCGACGAGGCTGCCGTCGCCGTGGCGGCACACCACGAGCACTGGGATGGCAGCGGCTACCCGGAACAGCTCGCGGGCGAAGCGATCCCGATCGAAGGACGCATCGTCGCGGTCGCCGATGTGGCCGAGACATTGATCGCCGAGCAGTTCAGTTCGCTCGTCGCGCGGCGTCACTTCCACTCCTCCATCACGGCATTCAGCGGGACGCAGCTCGATGCGCGTATCGTGACGATCCTGCTCGACCTGGCCAAGTCAGACGAGTTCTGGCTGGGGCTGTACTCGGAGGATCTTCCCGCAACGCTGACCGCGCTGCGATCGATGGGTGATGGGCGCAAGAGCCGGAAGCGCGTGCTGCGCTTCGCCGAGGTGTTTGCCGACCTGTCCGACGCGAAGGGCGATCACACGGCGGGGCACTCGCGGCGCACCGCCGCGCAAGCGGAGCGCCTTGCCGAGGCCGTTGGTTTCGACGCCGGCCACATCGAAATGTTGCGCATCGGGGCGCTGCTGCACAACGTCGGACTGCTCGGCGTGCCGGCTCGCGTCATGTCGAAGCCGGACATCCTCTCGGTCACGGAGATGCAGTTGATGCGTCAGCACCCGGCGAACTCGGAGATCATCTTGCAGGAGCTCTCCGGCTTCGAAGAGGTCTCGGCGTGGATCGCGCGCCACCACGAGCGCCCGGACGGCAAGGGCTACCCGGAGATGCTCGCGGGCGATGACATCCCGACGGAGTCACGCATCCTCGCGATTGCCGATGTCTACGACGCGCTCACCTCGGACCGACCGCACCGCGGCGCGATGTCGCCCAAGGACGCCAAGCAGATCCTGCTGGGCGCCGCCGGCACGCAGCTCGACCCTGAACTGGTGCGGACGTTCTGCCAGCTGATCTAGACGGTTGGCGCGTCAACATCTCAGCATCTCAGCATCTCAGCATCTGCCTGACCGGCTGACCGGCTGACCGGCTGACCGGCTGACCCGCTGACAAGCCGACCTGCTGACAAGCCGACCACTTCGCTGTACAATCGACTCCCAAGCCGCGTGCGAAGGAGGCAGCCAGTGGCCACGTACATCATGCTCAGCACCCTGACGGACGAGGGGCGCCGGACGCTCAAGGAGCGGCCCGAGCGCTTGCAAGAAGTCAACCGTGAGATCGAGGCGATGGGCGGGCGCGTCACGCACCAGTTCGCCGTGCTCGGCGGCTACGACTTTGTGAACATCCTGGAGGCGCCAGACAACGAGACGGTGGCGCGCATCTCCGTGGAGCTGGGCGCCCGCGGCACCGTGCAGCTGACAACGCTGCCTGCTATCGCCGTGGACGAGTTCACGAAGATGCTGAAGGCCCGTAACAGCTAGCCGGAGACGCTATGTCCACGTACGTCGTCCTCACGAAGCTCCGCCCCGCCGCCGGGAAGACCATCGAAAAGAACCCCGAACGCCTGAGCGAGATCAACGCGCAGGTGAAGCGCCTGGGCGGCAAGATCATCATGCAGTACGCGACGCTGGGCGAGTACGACTTCGCGACGTTCATCGAAGCCGACGACAACGCGGCGATCGCGTCGATTGGCGCGGAGATCAGCGGCCTGGGCACGATCCGGTCGACGACGCTGCCGGCGATCGAGATGGGCCGGTTCCAGAAGCTGCTGACGATCGCGCCGTACCGCACCGAGCCGCACACGTGGCAGACGAGCTTGTGGGCGCGGATCGTGCGCCGCGCGGGCCGATACTGGATCACCGACAAGCACGTGAAGGCGTACTGCAGGCCGTTCGACGTCGGCGGCCGCGAACGCCTCAACGGGTTCAAGGGTCCCGCGATCGTCATCGCCAACCATAGTTCGCACTTCGACACGCCGGTCGTCATGAACGCGCTGCCGGGACGCATTCGGAGCAAGATCCTCGTTGCGGCGGCGGCCGACAAGTTCTACGGCAGTCGCAAGAAGCGCACGTGGTGGTATTCGCTCTTCCACGCCACGTTCCCCGTACACCGGGGCGGCGGCACGAAGCAGCTCGAATATCCGATGGCGCTCTTCAAGAAGGGCTGGTCGATCCTCATCTACCCGGAGGGTGGGCGGTCGAAGTCCGGACAGGTGCAGCGCTTCAAGCACGGCGTCGCCATTATGGCGATGCAGTGCAAGGTGCCGGTGATCCCGATCTACATCGAGGGCCTGCGCAACGTGATGCCGAAGGGCCAGCGCGAGCCACGGCCGGCGGCGGTGCGCGCGCGTATCGGCGCGCCGGTCTGGCTCACGGACGCCGCCTCGGGGCCGGAGGGTACCGCGATGATCGAGAACGCGATGCGTGAGCTGGCCGGCATCCCGCCGCACCACGCGCAGGCGCAGAGCGCGCAACCGTCCGCGGCGGGCGAGGCGGCGCTGGCGCCGGCCGGCGGCGGGTCGTAGTCGCGATCGGGTCTGTTAGGAGGCGAGCTTTCGCGTCATGAGACGCGTGATGAGTTCGGGGCGCATCTTCTTGCGCGACGGATCGTCGACGCCGTCTGACAGATAGTTGCCTTCCGTAAACACGCGCATCGCGTTCTCGCGGCCGATGATGCGGGTCACCTTCGCGAAGACGCGCACGAAGGCTTCCTTCTTGGCCGCGAGCGTTGGGAACGCCGCCTGCTCCATGGCCGCGCGGCGCGAGTCGTAGTCGTCGAGCAGGTACGCGCCCGGCATGCCAAACTCTTTCAGGGACTCGACGACTGCGGGCATCACATCGGGATCCCGTTCCAGACATTGCTTCAGGCGTTCTTCGTAGAACATCTCGTGGCGTGTCTCATCCTTCGCCAGCAGCATCTCGATGCGCGCGAGCACGGGCTCTTTCGTCTGCTGTGCGTGGTTCCGGTAGAACTCCGCCGTGATGAACTCCTGCAGCGTCGTGTTCGCGACGAGCTGCGCCGGCAGGTAGTGCGACGGAATGCCCCAGTTCGTCGAGCTGGCCTCACGGACGTCATCTACGTCTTCGCTGATCCCCTCGCGGACCGACGCAACGAGCTCACTGACATCGCGGCCGCTGCCGCCGGCTGCGTGCGCCGCCAGCGCCGTGCGTACCTTCGTCATGTAGTCGGCGAGCACGTAGTAGTGCTTCCATTCCTCGATGCCCCACATCATGATGAAGTCGCAGATATCCTGGTCGGCCTTGAAGTACTCGATCAGGTTCGCGACGTAGTCGGGGCTGTTGCTCTCGACCAGCAGCGCCGATTCGGCGACGAAGATGTCCGACGGCGTCAGCGCGTCGACGTCGATCTCGGTCCACGGGACGTCGATCAGTTCGGTGAGACTCCAGCTGACGCGCTCGTGCGTCTTGAAGAAGGTGATCACATCGTCGCGGCTGGGAACAGTGCGGTGTTCGGTGGGGGGGAGTGGCGGCTGCGCGCCCGTGAACGGGTACGTGCTCTTTGCGAGTTTGGACAAAAGGCCTCCGAGCCGGGTGCGCCGACGCTTGCCGGATGCTACCCAAACGCCCAAGTATAGCATGTCAAGCCCGCTGTTCCGGCCCCAGCCACGGACGTCACGACGCGACGAGCTACGATGGGGCGGCGAAACGATCTCGATCTGCGAGGAGACGTGATGGGAACGAAGCTGCGCGAAGGCGACCCGTGGATGCCCGGATATCGTTACGGCGCGTTGTTGCCGCCGTTTTCGCTTAACCTGCTTGTCACAAGTACGGAGCGTTCGTGCGCGTTCTACCGCGATGTCTTCGAGGCTGAGATCCACTATCGCGACATCGACTTTGCGGCGGTGCGCGTCGGGCCGGTCGAGGTGATGCTGCACGCCGACCATACGCACGACACGCACCCGTGGCACGCCGACCTCGTCGCGGGCGCGAAACGCGGGCTGGGCTCGCAGCTGCGCGTGCTCGGCATCGATCCCGATGAGACGGAGCGGCGGGCTCGGGCCGCGGGTGCGACGGTCGCCGTGCCGGCCGCCGACAAGGGCCACGGCTGGCGCGAAGTCTGCGTCCGCGACCCCGACGGCTACGAGTGGTCGGTTGGCGTGCTGATCCCTCCGGCGAAGGGCCCGCTCGGACCGCACTAAGAGCTCATCGCGCTACGGTGAATGTACGACGGCGCGGTGCCGGCGAACAGCGTTTGATCTCATTGCCAGTTTCGAAGGGCACCGCATCCCTGCGCAAGATCAGAATGGGGCGACCATCGCCGCCCGACCCAATCTGTGGAATCTGTGAAATCTGTGGTTCCCCCGTCCGGCTACTGCCCGCGTACATCCTTACGCTTGTTCTGCGCGTAGTCGACGAGGATGTCCTGGCCGAGTTTGTCGGGCGTCGTGTAGAAGACGCGGCCTTTGTTGATCTTCGCGACCTGGTTCACGAACTCCTTCAAGTAGTAGTTGCGATCCAGCATGAACGTGTTGATCGTGATGCCCTTCTGCGTCGCGCGCTTCACTTCCTTCAGCGTCTCGCGGATCGTGATCGGGCTCGGCGGGTAGGCGAAGTACGACCGGCCGCGCTCCAGGTGCGCCGTCGGCTCACCGTCGCTGATCATGATGATCTGCCGCGTGCCGCTCTTGTGCTTCGAGAGCAGCTTCTGCGCCAGCATCAGCGCGTGGTGCATGTTCGTGCCAAGCACCGACTCGTCCCAGCGCACGTACGGCAGCTCCTCCGCCTTCAGCTCGCGCGCGTAGGCTGAGAAGCCGATGATGTACAGGCTGTCGCGGCTGAACTGGCTCGTGATCAGGTTGTTCAGCGCCAGCGCGACTTTCTTCGCCGCCTGGAATGAGCCGCGCAGCGCCATCGACCACGACAGGTCGACCATCATCACCGTCGCCGTCTGCGTCAGTTGCTCCGACCGGTAGACCTCGAAGTCGTCCTTGTCGAGCCGCACTGGCAGCGATGCGCCCTCGCGTTGCAGCGAGTTCATGATCGTCTTGTCCAACGCCAGGTGAAACGGATCGCCGAACTCGTACTTCTTCGTGTCGTCGGCGCGCTCGCCACCGCGCCCGTTGTCCTTCACGGCGTGCTTGCCGAACGAGTCCTTCTTGAGCGACGAGTAGATCTCGCCGAGCGCCTTCTGGCCGATCTTGCGCGTGCCGCGGGGCGTCAGCTCGTAGCCGTTGCCCTTCTTGCGGATGTAGCCGGCCTCTTCGAGGATCTCCATGAACTTCTTGAGCTGGTCCAGCGTCTCGGCGGCTTCCTCGCCCAGCAGCTCGCGCAGCTTCCCCTCGTCGATGTCGTCGATGTCGCCGCCGTACTGCGTGCGCTCGAGCTGGCGCTCCAGGTCGTCCATCGACTGCATCTGATCCATCAGGCGCATCGCCTCGTTGAGGTCGACCTCTTCGTCGCCCCGGAACGGGTACTGGTTGCGCATGTCGCGCATGGGCGAGAGGAACTCCAAGTTCGATTGCAGTTCGCGTAACTCCGCCTGCAGATCCGGATCGCCGACCTTGTCCTGCAACAGCTCCTGTAGTTGCTGGCGCATGTCGCCCGGCAGGCTGTCGAGCAGGTTCTGCATCTGCGCCATCTGGCCCTGCATGCGCTCGACCAGCTCATCCAGCGTCTGCGGCGGGTTCGGGCCGAAGAGATCGCCGTACTTGTCCATGAACCCCGGGAAGTCCGGCTCGCCCCCCGCCAGGCGATCGCTGAGCATCTGGTTCAGGTCTTTGACCATCTGCTTCATGCGCGCCATGTCTTCCGGCGACATGTTGGAGATCTGGTCGTACATGTCCTTGAAGAAGGTCTCGGTCATCGCCTTCTTCAGCATCTCCATCAGTTCGGTGAACTTGTGCTGCGCCTCCGGATCCATGAACTCGTAGTTCTGCAGCTCTTTGACCGCACCGGGCACGTCCTGCGGCAGGTTGGAGAGGAAGTTCTTCTTGCGGTTCGCGATGTTCTTGAGCATCTCGGCGAACTGGTCGTTGTCGCCTGGGCCCGACTGCCCCGGCTGCGAAGCATCGCCCTGCTCGCCCGCTTCGCCGCTCGAACCGGGCCGCTGCGCGCTGGGCGTCGATGCTTGTGCCTCCGGCTGCGTGGCGCCTGCTTGCGGCGCCTGCTCGCCGCCATCCGGAGCGCCGTCCTGCGGCGATCCGCCCTGCGGTCCCAGCGCGTCATCGAGGCGCCGGTCGATGGTGCCACGCTCCATGTCCAGCACTTCATCGAGCCGCTTCTTGATGTCGTCCATCAGCGACGAGAGGTTGTACTTGTCGAGCTGGTTGCGCTTCTGCTGGCGCAGCTGTTGCAGCAGATCGCGAAGGCCCTGTAGGCGGTTGCCATTCTGGTCGCGCATGCCGCGCTGCAGCAGGTTGCGCATCGAGTGCTGCAGGTCGCCGAAGTTCATCAGGTCGTCGCTCAGCGCTTCGAGCACCTCGTCGGCCTCGAGCCCCGGGATCTCCTGCGTGCCGTCCCACTCGCTGTATCGGAATGCGACCATGATCAGCTCCTAGCGTTCGGGGCGCCAGTCGTCTTCATCCCAGCGATCTTTGTCAGGGTGCCAGATGAGGAAACGCCCGGCCAAGTCCGTCTCTTCGCGGACAATTCTGCTGATGGCAGCCGCCCAGGCTGGCGCGTCGGGGCCACGGGTGACGGTAAGGATGCCAGCGTGTTGCTTCACGTCTCCTCCGAATCGAGCAACCGTCGTCAGTGATCGGTGAATGAATCGAAAGTCGCGGTCGTTCACGCTAACAAGCACCCGCGTTGCCTCGGTCGCATCGAGCAACTGCCATACGTCGGTCTGACCCTTCTCGCCGGCCTCTTGGTGATACACGACATCGTGTTCTTGGCGGAGAAGCGACACAACTTCGGCAGCCACGTTCTCGTCGACGTGAAACCTCATGTGTTTCAGGCCACCGCGCGGTGCTCGGCGAGCTTCGCGTCTATCTCGCGTTTTCGCCTCAAATAGAACTCTATGGCTGCCTGAACATCGACGCGCGTCATCCCCGGCCGGTACAGAGCGACGACATCGTCGATCGTTCTGCCGTCCAGTTCATCGATGATGAGCCACACCTTATTTCCCCGAGCAATCCGCATGTCGGTCGGACTCGGGTAGACAGGATGATGATACTCGCCACGCACCCAGACCTTGCCGATGCCTTCGCGCGGCTCTGTCTCGCTGACCTCCGACGTTCCGTCGGCATTGTAGTACGTGTACTTCGCGCCCATCACGTCACCCCCGGTACTGCGTCTTTCCGCCGACCTTGTCCTTGTTCAGCCGCTTGTTCAGGTGCAGGCCCTCGAAGATGAACTCCGTCGCGCTCGCGATCAGCGCCGGGTTCTCGCCTGGCTCGAGCTTCGCGACCGCGTTGCTCAGCCCGTCGACCGACTTCACCAGGTTGAGGTAGGCGTCGGACGGCATGCCGTCGCTTACTTCCGCCTGCATGCCGGCCTTGAAGCGCGTCACGACGTCTTCCATGTCGACGACGTTGAAGTAGCGGTTGAACACCGCGACCACCGAGCCCTGGATGAGTTTCTCGATGATCTGCTCCTCCTTGCCATCCTCGACCGTCTCGAACTCCACCTTGCCACTGATCGTCGGAATCACGTACGGCAGGTCGCTGATGCGCGGGACGACTTCGCTCTCGCCGAGGCGGATCGAGCGTCGCAGCGCGTTCGCCAGCAGGCTCTCGTAGTCGGCGATCGATGCCCGCACCGATACGCCCGAGCGCTGGTTGACGTCCGGGCTGCGCCGCGCGAGCCGGGTGATCTCGGCGACGATCTCCTTCATGTAGGCCGGCACCGTCACCTTGTAGTCGGTATCATCGAACGCGACGCTCTCCTGCGTCATGATGTCGATCTCGTGCTCGACGCTGCGCGGGTAGTGCGTACGGATCTGGGCGCCGTAGCGGTCTTTCAGCGGCGTGATGATGCGGCCGCGGTTCGTATAGTCTTCGGGGTTCGCGGAAGCGACGACGAGGACATCGAGGGGCATGCGTACCCGGTAGCCGCGGATCTGCACGTCGCGCTCTTCCATGATGTTCAGAAGCCCCACCTGGATGCGCTCGGCGAGGTCCGGCAGTTCGTTGATGCAGAAGATGCCGCGGTTGGTGCGCGGGATCAGGCCGTAGTGGATCGTCATCTCGTCGGACAGATAGCGCCCCTCCGCCACCTTGATCGGGTCGACCTCGCCGATCAGGTCGGCGATGGTGATGTCGGGCGTCGCGAGCTTCTCTCCGTAGCGCTGATCGCGGCCGATCCAGTCGATCTCGAGGTTATCGCCCTCGGTCTCGATGCGCATGCGGCTCGCGTGGGTGATCGGCTCGAACGGGTCTTCGTGCAGTTCGCTTCCGGCGATGACGGGGATCGCGTCGTCGAGCAACCCGGTGAGCGCGCGGATCATCCGCGACTTCGCCTGCCCGCGTTCGCCGAGGAAGATGATGTCCTGTCCGGAGAGGATGGCGTTTTCGAGCTGCGGCACCACCGTCTCCTCGTAGCCGTAGATGCCGTCGAAGAGCGGGCGCCCGGCGCGGATACGCACGATCAGGTTACGGCGCATCTCCTCTTTGACGGAGACCACCTTGTAGCCGGACTTCTTCAGCTCACCGAGTGTCCGTGGTCGTTGTTCGGACGTCATCTGTGTCACGATCCTTCCGGTCTGTTCGCTCTGTTCTGGCTGCTGCCGTCGTCCGCGCCGTCGAAGAACCGCGCCAGTTCATCGCGCGCGAATGCCGGAAACGGGACGGCGGGTTCCTCGTGCCCCAGTATAACCCTCGCTGGCCCCGGTTCGACTGTGGCGATGGCTCGCCACCTCATGTCGCTCTCGTTACGTCTTGACGCGAGGCGCTCGGCGTCGGGCGCGCTGACAATCGCAAGGAGCGCACCGGACGCGAGGAGCCCGAACGGGTCGAGCCCAAACGCGTCGCAGATCACGCGCGTCTCGTCGTAGACGTGCACGGCAGCCATGTCGACGCGAAGGGTCGCGTTCGCGCCGGCGGCGAGCTCCTGTAGCGCCGTCGCCAGGCCGCCCTCGGTCGGATCGTGCATCAGCCGCGGCCGCGCCGCCGCGCATAACGCTCGGGCATCCGCGACGACGCTGATGCCGGGGTCGTAGAGCATCTGCCGCGCCCGCTCGATGAGCGTCGCCGGCACGCCCCGCTCGGAAAGGATGCTTGCTGCCTCTCGCGCGAGCAGCGCCGTGCCTTCGATGGCGATCCCGTTCGTCATCAGTACGCGGTCGCCCGGCTGGATGTTTGCTCCGCTGACGATCTCGTCGCGCGCGGCCTCGCCGAGCATCGCTCCGACGACGATCGGGCGGTCGAGTCCGAGCGTGACCTCGGTGTGCCCGCCCACCAGCGCGATCCCCAGCGCGTCGCAGGCGGTGGTGATCTGGTTGAAGATCGTCGCAGGCATGGCGTCCGGGGCGCCGGGCGAGAGTAGCACGGTCGCCAGGAACCACGCCGGCCGCGCGCCCATGCAGGCGATGTCGTTGGCGTTGACATGAACGGCGTACCAGCCGATCTGCTCGGTGGCGAAGGTGACGGGGTCGGTCTTCGCGACGAGACACCGTCCGCCGCCGATATCGATCACCGCCGCGTCGCGCCCGATGCCGGGGCCGACGAGGACACGTGGGTCGCGAGGCGTGATCGTGCCCAGCAGCTCGGCCAGCATGGCGGCCGGCAGCTTGCCGGGTTGGAGGCTCATCGCTGCGCAGCGACGCGTTCGATGACGTGATCGGTGAACGCGTCGACGAGTTGCGGCAGCAGCCGGCGGACGCCGGTACCCAGCGTCATCGAGACGAAGAAGTCGCCGACCATGCCGTGCCCCTCGGCGCCAATCTCGACTTCAAGGGTGCAACCGTCGGGCTCAGCGAGCAGCTCGAACTGCAGGTACGCGGCCTGTATCTGCGCGGACATGGCGGCGGTGGACTCGACGTGTTCGCAGACGAGTAACCGCGGCTCATGCCACTCCGCGATCTGCCAGCGGGTCCACTCGCTCGGGTCTTCGGCCAGGGCGAGCAGTCGCGTGCCGGGTGCTGGAGCGCCGTCGTCCTCCAGGCGAATCGCCGAGCAATTCGGAAACCAGCGCGGCCACGACGGGAAGTCGGTCAGGACCGACCAGATGAGCGCGACCGGTGCGTCGTAGCCCTGCGATGTGTAGTAGGCGGCCATATGTGACGCCTAGCATAGCATCGTTGGGCGGCATTCGAACGTCCTGTGTGGAAGAAGCAGCAAAGCGCGTGCGCCGAATGGAGCACGCGATCCTGCCGGGAGCCGCCAAGCTTCGCTAGTTCAAGACGAGGGCGCCGGGGCCGATGGTTGTAGGGGTAGGCCGGGCCGAGCCGAGGGGGTTCGCCATGGGCGAACGAACGCCGTTCGACTGGTGGGTCCGCGGCGCAGGGTGCAGGCCCTGGGCTCGGTCCGGCCGCACCATGTGGGTCAGGCATGGTGCCAACTCGCTCAGACGTAGTGCACCAGGGGTGCGACGGCCGGAGTCACGGGGGTCAGGGTCAGGGGTTGGGGTAGTGTGACTCCGGCCGACTGCGCCAGTGAGAGCGTGACTTGAAGGGCGGGAGTCCGCCGTGACCGTCGCCGGCGCGAAGATTGGCAGCGCCAGAAGCGCTTCCGAACCCCGCAGACCAAGCGCACCGAAGGTGATGCCGGCCACTGCGATCTCTCCGTCCAAATGGGGTCGGACAACCGAGGCATCCCGTCCGCGAAGGACTGGGCGACGATCTCCGACCCACTCAGGTGCCTTCGGCGGCCCGGCTACCGTATCCCCGAAAGGGACTGTAGGCCCGTGGCTTTGCGTCCCCACCTTTCAGCGGGTTTGCCTTTGTCGGAGCGATCTTGTGTTGTCCACCCCTAATCTCGACTCGGGCGCCGGGATCTGTTGCCCCGGATGTGGGATTCCGGAACTTTTTTTCCGGCGTTTGACTACACCTTTTCGAGACGCGTGGATAACCGGTTCGCAACACCTCTGTTCCGGCGCCGACGATACCATGGGCGTGGAACATTGCGTTCGGGGACGAAGGAGGGTGGCGAATGTCCAGAAAGAAATGGACCGCTGCGGCGGTCGGCGCGGCGCTCGTCGTCGTGCTCGGTGCGGGCGCGGTGATGGCGCAGACTACGCCAAACCCAACCGGCTCATCGTTCCTTGACCGCGTGGCGCAGAAGCTCGGCATCGATGCGCCGAAGCTGCAGAAGGCGATCACGGATACGCGCAACGAGGACATCGACGCCGCCGTCAAGAACGGCGACCTAACGCAGAAGCAGGCTGACGCACTGAAGGCGAAGACCCTGAACACACCCGGGTTTGGCGGGCGCGGCCACGATGGTCCTGAGGACGTCCCCGGCGGGCGAGAGGGGTTTCCCGACGGGTTTGGGATGCGGCACGGGCCAAAAGGCTTCGGCCTTGGCCTTCCCGGCGCCGAGCAGAAGGTCGCAGATTTCCTGGGCACCCCGCTTGACGCGTTAAAGGTGGAGATGGGGGCGAACGGCGCCACGCTTGCCAGCGTCGCCCAGGCGCATGGCAAGAGCCGCGATCAGCTCAAGTCCTTCATCACCGATACCGCGAAGGCCACGCTGGACGCCGCCGTGAAGAACGGCGATCTCACCCAGAAGCGAGCGGACGCGGCACTGGCGATGCTTAGCGCGAATCTCGACAAGCTCATCGATGGGAATATGGGCGCTTTCGGTCACGGCTTCGGTCACGGCCGTCGCATGAAGCCGAACGCGCCAACGATGCCGGCGCCGCAGGGCGGGTCCGGCATCAGCGGAGCACAGAGCTTTTAAGACCAGCCCGCGAGACGACGGCGGGACGGAAACGGCCCGCCGTTTCTTCTACACTGAGGTTGTAATATCTATGAACGAGCACACAGAACCCGCCCGGATCCTCGTAGCAGATGACGATAAGAATATCGCCGACCTGGTGCGTATGTACCTCGCCAAGGCCGGCTACGACGTCACCGTCGCTCGTGACGGAGACGAAACGCAGAAGCTGCTCAAAGAGCAGAAGTTCGAAATGGCGGTGCTCGACATCATGATGCCGGGCCCGGATGGCCTGCAGATCATCCGCAACCTTCGCAAGTGGAGCGAGACGCCCGTGATCTTCCTGACGGCGCGGTCGTCCGATATCGACAAGGTCGCAGGGCTGCAACTCGGCGCCGACGACTACGTGACGAAACCCTTCAACCCCACCGAACTGGTAGCGCGTGTCCAATCGGTGCTCCGCCGCAGCCGCGTGGCGATGGAGCCGTCCGGCGAGCAGATCAAGGTCGGCGAGCTGCGGATGGACGTGCGCAACCGGCAGGCCGAGATCAAGGGAGAGCCGGTCGCGCTGACGCCGAAAGAGTTCGACCTGCTGGCCACGTTCCTGCGTTTCGCCAACATCACGCTGGACCGTGAGAAGCTCCTGGACCTCGTCTGGGGCACGGCCTTCTACAGCATGCGGACCGTCGACGTGCACATCGTCCGGCTGCGCAGCAAGCTCGATGGCTCGGGCCTGAAGATCGAGACGGTATGGGGGAGCGGCTACCGCCTTGTGGAGGCGGTGCCGGCGTGAAGGCGCGCCTGCGCTCCTTCCTGTTCAGCTTCCAAACGAAGCTCGTCGTCTCGCTGACACTCGTGATCGGGCTGTCGATCTTTCTCGCTGGCGCCGTGTTCGTCGAGCGCACGCGAGACGAACGCCGGCAGCAGGCGCTTGACCGCGTCGCCGCCGCATCGCCCGCGATCTATCAGCAGGCCTTCTTTGCGCTGCTGCCGCAAGAGCAGACGGAGCGCCCGTTCTCGGAGACGCTTGACGTGCTTGCGGCAGCTCAGCGCGTGCGCATTCTGCTCGTTGCGACGGACGGTTCCATTCTGCACGACACCGCGGGTACGCTCAGCGGCTCACGGATCGTGATCCCGCCGGCGTCCCTCGCTGATGTGCGCCGGGGATTCGTCTCGTGGCAGCCCAGTGGTGAGGCAACCCACGTCGGAGACCTGACGTTCGTCGCCGCATCGTCCCGCTTCGTCACGTCCAGCGGCCGCGAGCTGCCGTTCCGCATCGTGCTGGCCGTCAAGAGCGATACCATCGCCGGCGCCTGGTTGGGCTTGCTGCCGGGGCTGACGCTGGCCGGGCTCATCGCCCTCCCGCTGGCGATGCTCGCGGCGATCGTGCTCGCGCGCCAGGTGGCACAGCCGGTCAAGAAGCTCACCGCGGCGTCCGAGGCGATGGCGCTTGGCGACTTTGATCAGCGCGTCGAGGTGTCGCGCGATGACGAAGTCGGCCGTCTCGCGCGTTCGTTCACCGCGATGGCGAAGCACGTTGGCACGCGCGATATGCAGATGCGCACGCTACTCGCTAATGTCTCGCACGACCTCAAGACGCCGATGACATCGATCACCGGGTACGCGCAAGCGCTGACCGATGGCACCGCGGATCCCGCCGATGTGCAGCACATCGGCCATGTGATCAACGACGAGGCGCAGCATGTGAACGCGCTGCTTGCCGACCTCCTGTACCTCGGTGAGATCGATGCCGGGCAGGTGATCACGCGGCGCGAGGACGTGCCGCTCGACGAGATCGTCGGCCGTTGCGTCCGTCGGATCGAGCCGTCGGCCAAGGCGAAGGATCTTGACGTTAACGTCGACCTCGCGCCCGACGCGGTGCTGCATGATGTCGACTCCGATAAGCTCGAACGGGCGTTCACCAACGTGCTGGAGAACGCCGCGAAGTTCACGCCTGCGGGTGGCGAGATCACCGTCATCGGGCGGCGGGAGAACGGCGCCGGACCGGCGCGAATCGTCTGCACCGTTACCAACACCGGCACCTCGATCCCCGACGACGACCTTTCGCGCGTCTTCGACCGCTTCTTCCGCAGCGATCGCGCCCGGCGTACGGCCGCCGGCAGCGGCCTCGGGCTCGCCATTTCGCGCGAGTTGATCGAGCTGAACCGCGGCACCATCGAGGCGGCAAACGAGCCCGGCGGGGGCGTCACGTTCAGGATCGTATTGCCCGCGTAGCCCGGTTCGGCCAGTTGCACCGGAGCCCGCGTGATCCCGGTCAGCACCAATCCCGTAACAAGGTGAGCTATTCCGGCACATTGCTGTTGTGCGATCGCCCAGATGTGGGATAGAGTAGACGCAAAGAGTTGCAACAAAGGATTCAGGCATGAGCTGCGAATCTGAAACCATTGATGTCTTGCGCGAATCCGGACATAAGATGACGCCCCAGCGGATGATGATCCTGACATCGCTGCGGCACGCATCGGGGCACCTCTCGGCAGCGGCGATCTTCGAGCAGGTGAAAGCGGCGTATCCGTACGTCGATATCTCGACCGTCTACCGCACGCTCTCGGTATTCAAGGACATGCGGCTCATTTCAGAGACCCACATGGGTGGCGGCGATGCCACCTTCGAGTGGGTCGGGAGCGAGCGGCACCACCACCTGATCTGCCGCGAATGCAACGGCGTGACGCTGCTCGATCACGCGTATCTCGAGAAGCTCGGTTCGCAGATCGAGCGCGAGGTCGGCTTCCGCCCCGATATCGACCACTTCGCGATCTTCGGTGTCTGCGCCGGCTGCCAGCGCGAGCGCAACGACTAGCTGGATCTTCGAAAGTAACGAGCGATGTACAGCTTGCTCTTCTCACCTCTCGCCGATCACGTATTCCTCCTCTCGCTTGGAGTGGGTGGCCTGGCCGGTGTGCTCGGGGCCGCACTGGCGCTGGGCATACGCCATGGCATCGACTGGGATCACATCGCGGCGATCACCGATATTACGAGCACCGCCGCGTCGATCGACGACACGGAGCGAGGCTGGCTGGTGCGGGAACCCGCGCTCATGCTCACCGATGAGTCGCACCACACGCTGGCATCGGCGGGCGGCGCGCGGACGCTACAGGCCGCTGTGGCGGTGGGAGCCAGCGGCGCGCACTCGCACTCGATTGGCGAGCTGGCGCACCGTCACAACGGCCACAGCTCCGGCTATCGTCCCGCCATCGAGACGTTCGTGCGCAAGCAGAGACCGGCGCTTGTGCTGGGGAGCATGTACGCGCTTGGGCACGGAAGCATCGTCGTGGTGCTGGGTCTGCTCGCGCTGCTGGCGCGACAGTTTCTGCCCGCGTGGATCGATCCGATCATGGAGCGGATCGTCGGCGTGACGCTGATCGTCCTGGCGGCGTATCTCTTCTACTCCGTGTTCCAGTATTTTCGCGGCGGCAAGGAGTTCCGGCTGCGGAGCCGGTGGATGCTGGTGTTCGCCGGCATGCGCAACGCTGTTGGCGCGGTGCGCACGAGGGTGTCGGGGCGTCCGCATGAGCACGTGCATGAGGCCCAGCAGTATGGGATGAAGACCGCCTATGCCGTAGGCCTCGTCCACGGCATAGGCGCCGAGACGGGCACGCAAGTACTGGTTATCGCGACGGCCGTTGGCGCCGGCAGCCGGGCGACGGGGGTGGCGGCACTCGGTGCGTTTGTCGTCGGCCTGCTGATCTCGAACTCGATCGTCACCGTGATTAGCACGGCCGGGTTCGTGTCGTCGCAGCGGCGGCAATGGATCTATGTGGCGGCAGGACTGTTCGCGGCGATCTTCAGCCTCTTCGTCGGGCTGTTCTTCCTGTTCCGCCAGGCGAACGTGTTGCCCGGTCTTGACGCCTATTTCCGCTGGATCGGCGGACCGGGGTAGGCGGCGCCCCGGCTGATCAGCGGACCTTCAGCACGAGCTTGCCCGTCGCGCGGCGCTCTTCGAGCGCACGGAGCGCGTCGCCGCAGCGCTCCATCGGATACACGCCGCCGATCGGCGGGCGAATGTGCCCCGCTGCATGCAGCTTCGCGAGCTCGGCCGCGATGGTACGCGGCATCTTCGGGTCGACCCGCACGTACTCGCCCCACGCGACGCCGATGACGGACGTGTTCCTCAGCAACAGCCGGTTCACCTTCACCTCCGGGATCGTCCCGCTGGCGAAGCCGATGACGAGCACTCGGCCGAGCGGCGCGAGCGAGCGCACGCTATCGGTGAAGCGGTCGCCTCCCACCGGGTCGTAGACGATGTCGACGCCGCGGTTGTCCGTGAAGGACTTCACCTCAGAGAGCCACTCCGTATCCGCATCGATGCAATGATCAGCGCCGGCATCCCGCGCGACGGCGAGCTTCTCCCGCCCGCGGGCGATGGCGATGACTCGTGCGCCGAGCCCGCGCGCCACCTGGATAGCGGACGTGCCGGTGCCGCCGGCGGCGCCGTGTACGAGTACGGTTTCGCCAGCCCTGATGCCGCCGCGCCAGACGAGGCCGAAGTACGCCGTCTGGTAGTTGACCATCGCGGTCGCCTCTTCGAAGGTCATGCCGTCGGGAATGGGCATGGTGCTGAGCGGGTGCGCGATCGCGATCTCCGCCCACGCGCCAAGCATCGACGAGGCGATCACGCGATCACCGGCGTTGATCCCTGACGAAGCGGGCGCGCTCAGGACGACGCCGGCCGCTTCGACGCCAGGGATAAAGGGCGGGTTGGGTTTGAACTGGTACTGGCCCTTCGTCATCAGCAGATCGGGAAAGCCGATGCCCGCGGCGTGCACTTCGATGATCACATGGTCGGCGCTCGCCGGCGCCGGCACCTCGGCGATGTGCAGGCCCTCGGCGCCGGTGAGGCTGCGGAGCTGCAGCGCGCGCATCGTCGTCGGTTCGGGCATGATCGGGGTGTGCTCCTCGTTCGCAAGGGCCGTCGTGTTGGTGGTAGGCAACCTGGCGCCGTCCGGGGCGCGGGCGCAACAGGTTGCGCCCCTACAGGGGCACGCAACCCGATTCCCGTGTGCGCCGTATTGTACAGCCGCTACTCGGGCACGACCTCCGGCGCCGAGCGAAGGGCGCCATGATCGCCATCGGCCCACACGAGGAGCGGTGGCAGCAGGATCAGCGTGCTCAGCAGACTGAGGCCGATGTTCAGGGCCGTGACCTTGCCGAAGTTGTCGAGCAGGGGGAAGTCGCTGAACGCGAGGACGGCAAAGCCACCCATCACGGTCAGCCCCGACGCCGCAATCGCGCGGCCGATGCGCAGCGACGCTTTCGACATCGCGGCTCGGGCATTCAGCCCCAATGCACGTTCCTCGAAGTAGCGGGACATCAGGAGCACGTTGAACTCCGTGCCCATCGCGATGATCAGCGGGCCGGAGATTGACGTGAGCGGGCTGTACGAGCTGCCGCTGAAGTAGATCAGCATCGCGGACGCGCCGAGCGCGAGCACGACGGGCAGCAGCGGCGCGACCGCTTTGACGGGGCTTCGGAACCAGACCAGCAGCGTCGCCAGGATCGCTGCCAGCGCCACGAACGACATCAGGTCGCGGTTGCTGCTGATCGCATCGACGGCGGCCGTGCCGACAACGCTGAGCCCCGCCGGTGCGATGGTCACGCCCGCGGGAGGACGCGCGTCGCGCTCGATCTGGTCCGTCAGCGTGCGTTGGGCGTCGAGCGTGAGCTGGTCGCTGAGCGCGAAGGTGATCGACGCCATGGTGCGGTCGCCATTGACGACATTGTCGGCGAGCGAGCGGGGCGCGCTGCTCACGGCCTGTTCCGCGGAGGCGGACGTTGGTACGTCGCCCGTCACGGACTTCGTGAACGACGCGAGGCTGTTCGAAACGCGAATGTCGCCTGGGTGCTCGGCGCGCTGCCGCTCCTCGAACGGCAGCATCCAGTCCAGCACGTCCTGATCAGTGACGTGACGGCCGGGCGGTACCTCGACGAGCAGGTTCAGTTCGTTCGTGGAGCCGGCGATGTCGCGCACGTGATGCAAGTCGACGAGCACCTTGCTGTCCGAGGGGATGAACTTCTCGGGATCGGTCTGGGTCGGGATCTTTCGGCTGACGTAGAACCCGCCCAGCGAGACGGCGAGCGCCACCAGCGCGATCGGCGCGAGACGGCCGACGGTGCGCGCCGTCAGCCCGCTCACGATGCGCTCGACTTCGAAGCGGGCCCGCGGTTGCGCGAGAGTGCCAAGCCGCTTTCGCTCACGCAAGTACAGCACGCTGCCGATGAGCATCAGGCTCGTGATGAAGACGATCGTAGCGCCGACGGCGAGCATCGAGCCGAAATCGCGGATCATCGGCACGTCCGATAGTCGCAGGACGAGGAATCCGATGCAGGCCGAGAGTGCGGCAACCGCGAGCGCGGGGCCGAGACGCGAGAGTGCGTTCTCGAGGCCCATCGCCGCGGAATCGGTCGCGAAGGTCTCTTCCTCGATGCGGCTGTGGATCTGGATAGCGAAGTCCACGCCGAGCCCTATCAGGATCGGTAGGCCCGAGATCGTCACCATCGTGAGAGGAATGCCGACGAAACCCATCAGCCCGAACGCGGAGACGCAGCCTACGAGCACCGCCGGCAGCGAGAGCAGACGCCAGCGGGCGCGAAAGATCGCGAAGAGCACGGCCACCATGATCGCCACGGCGAAGATGGCCATCAGGACGAGCGCACTGCGCATCTTGTCGTTGATCTCCTTGATCAGCAACGGCGGGCCTGAGACGAGCGGCGTCACGCCGTTGAACTGATAGCCGGCGATGTCGCGCTTCACGCCTCCGGCAATCTCGGCGCCGCGGTCGATCGAGAGGTTGCCCTTGAGGCGCGCGACCATCAGGGCGTGGTGTTCGTCGGGGAAGACGCCGCGGATCTCGGGGCGGAGCTTGTCGTCGGCGCCGTACAGCACGAAATGCACGAACAGGGGGTTATCGAGCGAGTGGTCGCCGACGGCGAGGAAGCGCGCCGCGTCGGCGCCGAATGCCGCCTGGAACGCGTCATCGACCTTCTGCTTCGCGGCGGCGGCCGCCGCGTCCTGCTGCGCGAGCGACTCACCGCGCGACGCGGACGCGGCCCGAGCGTCGGCCGCGGCCTTCGCCTCGTCCTCGGCGAGCTTCGCCGGCTGCGACACCATCCGCTGCTCGATCTGCTGGCGGGCGAACTCCAGGATGGTGAGCGGCGAGATGATGTTTTGGAAGTTGCCGCTCTTGTCGAGATCGGCTGCGAGCCGCGCCAGGGTCGCGCGGTTGTTCGGCGCGAAGAGCTGCTCGATGTTCGCGCCCTGCCGCGGCGACTCGAAGAGGATAAGCAGCGGATCTCCGCCGAACTGTCCCTGAAATCGCGCGCTGTCGATGGCGATCTTCGACGTGGGGTCGAGCAGCGTCTCCTGCCCGGTTTTGAACTGCAAGCGCGGGATGCCAAACGACAGCGCGATCGCCAGCAGCATCGCGACGGCGACGATGGTACCCGGACGGCGGCGGATCTGGGAGGCGATAACGAGCGCCGGGGGTGTCATCAATCGGTCACCATTTCTGCTCGCTTATGGGCGACATAGGGGCAGCTTACATGGTTTGCCTGAACCCCCGGCAGTCAGGCCGAAGCGTACCGCGAACGCCGTTTAGTGAATCTGGGGCGAACCTTCAAGGAATCTTCAGACGGCGGCGCCGCCCGGGCTGTATTGCTCGTGTACCATCGTAATCGGGATGGATCGCCCTGCTGGCCGATGCGGCCGTATGTTCAGGGCGGCGCGAACCGCAGTTGTGGATAGAGGCAAGAGGCACGTTGAGCACAACCGAATCCGCTACGGAACGCCGGCAACGGCTTGTCGACACGCACGGCTACAACGGCCTGGCGCTGCTGACCCTGTACGACGGCTGGCGCTACTTCGAGCCGTCCGACCTCGACGGATTCGTGGCCTTCGAGCTGCACCGGAACACCGCGGTTGCCTGCGGCGACCCGGTCTGCGCTGAAGCCGACCTGCCCGAACTGATGACTCGCTTCGCCGCGCACTGCGAGAGCCGCAAGTGGCGGTTCATGTTCGTCGGCGCCAGCGCGCGGGTCGGAAAGGTCGCTCACGAACTGGGGTTCAACGCCGTGAAGGTCGGCGAGGAGCCATTCTTCGACCTCGAGAACTATTCGCTGAGCGGCAAGGGCGCGAAGAAGATCCGCTCGGCGACGAACCTCGCACGCCGCAGCGGCATCACCGTCGAGGAGTACAAGACCCAATCGCCCGCTATCGACTCCGAGATCGACGAGATCGCGCGCGAGTGGCTGGCCTCGCGCAAGTCCGCGCCGATGGGGTTCTTGCTCCGCTCCCGCCCATTCGCGAAGCGCGAGAAGAAGCGCATCTTCATCGCCTCGTTCGAGGGGCGCGTCGTCGCGGCGATGACGTGCGCGCCCGCGCCCGCGCGAAACATGCTGTACGTGGAAGAGCAGTTGCGCCGCCCGGACGCCCCGTACGGCACGACAGAACTGCTCGTGGAGGAGGCGCGCGTCGCGGCGAAGGCGGATGGTCTCTCGTTGTTGAGCCTCGGCACATCGCCGCTGCAGGGCGCGGCCGCGCAGCCGTACGGCAACTTCCGCGCGGTGAAGCTGCTGGTGCGGGCGCTCTTTTCGCGGGCGAACTTCATCTACAGCTTCCGGTCGCTCAACCACTACAAGAAGAAGTTCGCGCCGACGTTCTGGGAGGACACGTTCTTCATCTATCGCGGCGGCATGCTCGCGGCGACGGTGGCGCTGGCCGCCGCGTTCTCGCCGGACGGCCTGCCCTCGCTGATGCTGCCAAAGCGGATGCAGTGGCTGCGCGTCGTCCCGGCGGCGGCGCTGTGGACTGCCGCACTGGCGGGCGTGTTCCTGACGGGATTCTCGGCGTGGGAGTTCCCGGTGCTGACGCTTCCCGTACGTGAGTCGTTCGAGCTGCTGGGACTGGTGCGCCTGCCGGCGGGGCTCATGGTCGAACAGACGCAGGACACGGTGTTCGCGCACCGCGTCGTGTCGTTCGTGGTGCTGCTCGCGGTCGGCGCAGCGGTCTGGCAACGGCGGGCGCGCGCGTAGCGGGGCGCTTGAACAGCCGCTCGGTTCGATCTATCATCACTTCAGCGTCCTAACCCTTTAATCCGGTCCAGTGAGGCCGGGAAGGTACCTGTCATGCACAGCCAGCTTCCGGCGCTGCGAGCGCCCGCATACCGGCGCACAACCTCCATCCGGGTCTCCGGGCAGGAGGTTTTTTGATGCCGGATACGATCATGACCGCCGAGGACATCCGCCGCGCCGTGACGCGCATCGCGCACGAGATCGTCGAGCACAACCGCGGCGCCTCGGAACTGGTCTTCGTGGGCATGCGTACGCGCGGCGTGCCCCTCGCGCATCGTATCGCCCGTGCCATCCGCGAGTTCGAGGGCGAAGACGTGCCGGTGGGCACGCTCGACGTTGGCCTCTACCGCGATGACCTCACCGAGCGCGGCGCCAGTGTCAACATCCAGCCGAGCGACCTGCCCGAGATCGCGGGCAAGCACGTCGTCCTCATCGACGATGTGCTGTACACGGGGCGCACCGTCCGCGCCGCGCTCGACGCGCTGATCGACTACGGGCGGCCGGGGCGCATCCAACTCGCCGTGCTGGTGGACCGCGGCCATCGCGAACTGCCGATCCGCGCCGACTTCGTCGGCAAGAACATCCCGACATCGCGCGCCGACGACGTGCAGGTGCGGCTGGAGGAGACGGATGGCGAGGAGTACGTGCGCGTCGCCGCCACCGAGGAAGCCGGGGTGTCGCGATGACGGCGGAAGCGCGACCAGTGGACGTTGCCGCTCCGCTCGCCGCTTCTGGCACGGAAGAGAGCGCCTGGCGCCGCCGCCACCTGCTCGACATCGACGACTTCACGGTCGACGAGCTGGAGCTTGTGATGAATACCACGGACACGATGCGGGAAGTGCTCTCGCGCGAGGTGCCGCGCGTGCCCGCGCTGCGCGGCACGACCATCGTGACGCTGTTCTACGAGAACAGCACGCGCACGCGCACGTCGTTCGAGCTGGCGGGGAAGATTCTCGGCGCTGACGTGATCAACGTGGCCGCATCCGGCAGTAGCGTGACGAAGGGCGAGTCGCTGGTCGATACGGTGAAGACGCTGCAGGCTATCGGCGCCGACGTGCTGGTCATGCGGCACAACCGTTCCGGTGCGCCCTACCTCGCCTCGCGCCACACCGAATGCAGCGTCGTCAACGCGGGCGATGGCCTGCATGCGCACCCGACGCAGGGCCTGCTCGACCTGTACACGATGCGCGGCGCGCTTGGCGACGTGCGCGGCAAGAAGGTCGTCATCGTCGGCGATATCCTCCACAGCCGCGTCGCCCGCTCGAACACCTGGGCGCTGACGGCGCTCGGCGCGCACGTCGTCGTCTGCGCGCCGCGGACGCTGCTGCCAGCCGGACTTGGCGACGCGACAGAGGGCCGCCTGCCGCCCGTGCGGGCCGAGACGGACCTCGACCATGCGATCGATGGCGCCGACGTCGTCATGGCGCTGCGGATGCAACACGAGCGCATGCAGGGCAGCTTCGTGCCGGGCGCCCGTGAGTACTCGCGCCTGTACCAGGTGAACGCGAACCGCCTGGCCCGCGCGAAGCCCGGCGCGCTTGTCATGCACCCCGGCCCGATGAACGAGGGCGTCGAGATCAGCCACGAGGTCGCGCACGGCCTGCAGTCGCACGTCGAGGAGCAGGTGACGAACGGCGTGGCGGTGCGCATGGCGGTGCTCTGGCTGATCACCCGCCAGACGACGCGCGGCGCGCGTGCCGCATCGCGAGGGTCGCTGTGAGCGAGCGCATCATCATCCGCGGCGGACGTGTCATCGATCCGGCGACGAAGTTCGACGCTGTTGCCGACGTGCTCGTCGAAGACGGGCGGATCGCCGCTATCGGACAACGCATGACGGTTGACGGTGCGCGCGACATCGATGCGCGCGGCCTGATCGTGGCGCCGGGATTCGTCGATGTGCATACGCATCTGCGCGATCCCGGCTTAGAGTACAAGGAAGACATCGCGTCGGGAACGCGTGCGGCCGCGCGCGGCGGCTTTACGACTGTCTGCGCCATGCCGAACACGGAACCGGCGATGGACACGCGCTCCGTGGTTGAGTACGTGCTGCGCGAGGCCGCCGCGCGCGCCAGCGTGCGCGTGTTGCCGATCGGCGCCGTCAGCAGGGGCCGCGCCGGCAAGGAGCTGGCCGAACTCGGCGATCTCGCGGCGGCCGGGTGCATCGCCTTCAGCGACGACGGGGCGCCGGTCTGGGATGCGACGCTCATGCGCCGGGCGCTGGAGTACGCGAGCATCTTCGACCTGCCGATCATCGACCACTGTGAAGACAAGTCGCTGGCGAGCGAGGCTGTCATGCACGAGGGGTGGGTGTCGACTCGCCTGGGCCTGCGCGGCGCGCCGGCGGCGTCGGAGGAAGCGGCCGTCAGCCGCGATATCGCGCTCGCGGAGGCGAGCGGTGCGCACGTCCACATCGCCCACGTCAGCACGCGCGCCGCGGTCGATGCGGTGCGCCGCGCGAGGGCTCGCGGCGTGCGCGTCACGGCGGAAGTGACGCCGCATCACCTGACGCTCACCGATGAGGTCGTCGCCTTCGGCGCGGACCTCACTCCCCCTCTCCGCCCGGCAGAGAGGGGGAGTGAGTTGGTGTACGACACGAACGCGAAGGTGAACCCACCGCTGCGCTCACAGGCCGACGTGGATGCCTGCGTCGCCGGCCTCGCCGACGGCACGATCGATTGCATCGCCACCGACCACGCGCCGCACGCCGTCATCGAGAAGTTGTGCGAGTTCGACGACGCCGCCTTCGGGATCAGCGGCCTCGAGACCGCGTTTGGGCTCTGTATGCGGCTCGTGCATGCCGGCCGCATCGACCTCGAGACGATGATCGAGCGCCTGACGATCGGGCCCGTCCGCGCGCTCGGCCTCGACCGGCATGTACACGGTATCGGCACGCTGGTCGTCGGCGCGCCGGCGGACATCGTGCTGCTCGATCCGGACGCGGAGTGGGTCGTCGAGCCCGAGCGCTTCGCGTCAAAGGGGAAGAACACGCCGCTCGCCGGGGTCACGCTACGGGGCGCGGTTGTCGCCACGATAGCTGAGGGTCGCGTGGTGCACGAGAGTGGGGTGCCCGTTGCCTAAGGCGCTGCTCGTGCTCGAGGATGGCTCGGCCTTCAGCGGCGACGCGTTCGGCGCGCAGGCGCGCTCGCACGGCGAGGTCGTCTTTTGCACGTCGATGACGGGGTACCAGGAAGCGCTCACCGACCCGTCTTTCGCGGAGCAGGTGCTGGTGATGACGTACCCGCTGCAGGGCAACTACGGCATCAACGAGTTCGACGTGGAGTCGCGGCGAATCCAGGTGCGCGCCTTCATCGTCCGGGAGAACTGCGAGACACCGAGCCACTGGCGCTCGAAGCGCACGCTGCACGACTACCTGGCCGAAAACGGCGTGCCGGGCATCGCCGGCATCGATACGCGCGCGCTGACCCGCAAGCTGCGCACCGGTGGTGTGATGATGGGCGTCGTCACGCACGATGAGACGGCTGAGGAGGCGCTCGGCCGCCTGCGTGAGATGCCGCGCTACGGGTCGACGGACCTGGTGCCGTGGGTGAGCACGCGCCGCCCGTACGACTATCCGGGCAACGGTGAAGCTTCGGCCGTCGGCCGCAAGATCGTCGTCGTAGACCTGGGCGTGAAGTTCAACATCCTGCGCGTACTGCATCGACTCGGATGCGCACCCGTTGTCGTTCCGTGCCAGACGACGGCCGAAGATATCCTGGCGATGAAGCCCGACGGCGTGCTGCTCTCGCCCGGACCCGGCGACCCCGCGCTGCTCGGCTACGCCGTCGAGACCGCGCGCGGACTGATCGGAAAGACGCCGATCATGGGCATCTGCCTTGGCCATCAGGTGGTCGGAGCGGCGTTTGGCGCTCGCTCGTTCAAGCTCAAGTTCGGCCATCGCGGCGCGAACCATCCCGTACGCGACGGGGCTACGGGCCGCGTCTATGTCACCGCGCAGAACCACGGCTACGCCATCGATGACGCCGGACTGGCGCCGGCCGTCGAGGTGAGCCATCGCAATGTGAACGACGGCACCGTCGAGGGGCTGCGGCACAAGCGCGAGCCGGTGATGACGATCCAGTACCACTCGGAGGCGTCGCCGGGCCCGCTGGACAGCATGTACCTGTTCGAGCGCTTTCTGGAGATGGTGGATGCGGTACACGCGCGCTAAGAAGGACTACAATGGCGTCACAGCGTCCGGCGGCGGACGCCCGTGTGACGCAGCGTAGGGAGGCCGGCATCATGAGCGAGACGAACGTACAGGCCGAACCGACGTACCGGCAGGCGAATATCAACGACGCGGATGCGATCGCCGCCGTGATCGTGGAGGTGGTGAAGGAGCCGAACCCCGTCGCCTTCGAGCGCGCATTGACGCCCGACGAGGTGCGCACCTGGGTCAGCCGCATGGGCGGCGAGGGGGGCGCGTTCCTGGCGTTCATCGACGGCAAATGCGTCGGGTTTGCGGCGCTCGACTACAACACGTTCGAGCCCGATACGGTGATCCTGGGCGTCTGGATGCTGCGCGAGGTGCGCCGCAGGGGCATCGGCACGGCGCTGGCCGAGTACGCGCTCGGGTTCGCGCGCGACAAGGGCTACAAGCGCATCCGCGGCCGCTTGCCGCAAGACAACGAGGTCGCGCTGACGTTCCTCAGCAGCATCGGCGCGCTCGTGCCCATCTACAACCCGGAAGCACGCTTCGAACTGCCGCTTGTTTAGGAACCGCGGATTCCGCGGATTGGGAATGTGACAAGGGAGAGACGTTGTACGGACAGGTCTTCAGACCTGTCCCGGTTGGAGCCAGGGGCCACAACGACGAAACAGGACCTGCAAACTGTGAACTGTGAACTTCTAACGTGAGCAACGAACTGCGCATTGACGCCGTGCTGAAGAGCATCGACGTGTACGGACGCCTGGCGTTCGGCGGCCAGTGCGTCGCCGCCATGGCGATCATCGCCGCGCCGCTGCTGCTCGTGACGGCGAGCATCGTGCCGTTCGCCATCTGGGGCGACGACCATCGCGAGGCGATTCTCGTCTGGCTCGGCGGTTGGGCGCTCGCGGTCGCTATCGGCGCCGCCGGCGTGGGCTTTGGCGTCTTCTGCTGGCGCTGGTCGGGCGACTGGATCACCGAATGGCCGGGCTACGCCGTCGCCTTCGGGTTTGCCGCCGCAGCCAACGGCGGCCTGGCGTACCTCCTGACGTCGACGCCGATCCCGGTGTACGCGTCGTTGGCGATCGCGATGTCCGCGGCGTTCATAGCGGGGTCGCTCGTCGCCGGGCATCTCGGCGGCATGCGCGTACTCCCGGAACAGCGTGAGCAGCGCCAGCGCGAGATGGCGAGGCGCCGCTGATGATCACCACCCGTGTCGCAGTCCAGGAACCCCGCAGCGCGTGAACAAACCCAAGAAAGTGCTCATCATCGGCTCCGGCCCGATCATCATAGGGCAGGCTGCCGAGTTCGATTACGCCGGCACGCAGGCCTGCAAGGCCATGCGTGAAGAAGGCGTCATCTCCGTGCTGGTCAACTCGAACCCGGCGACGATCATGACGGATGAAGGCGTGGCCGACATCGTCTACATCGAGCCGATCGATGTCAACGTCATCACGCGCATCATCGAACGTGAGCGGCCGGACGGGCTGCTGCCGACGCTCGGCGGCCAGACGGGCCTGAACATGGCGGTGGCGCTGCACGAGGCCGGCGTGCTGGAGAAGTACGGCGTGCGCCTGCTCGGCACGCCGATCGAGTCGGTGAAGAAGGCGGAGGACCGCGAGCTGTTCCGGCAGATGCTCGACGAGATCGGCGAGCCGACGCCGCCGTCCGTCATCGTCACAAACGACGACGAAGCGCGCGACGCGCTAGAACGCATCGGATTGCCGGCGGTGATCCGCCCGGCGTACACGCTTGGCGGCACCGGCGGCGGCATCGCCTTCTCGCGCGAGGAGTACGCTCGGATCGTTGCGGGCGGCATGGCGGCCAGCCCGATTCACCAGGTGCTCGTCGAGCAGTCGCTGCTCGGCTGGAAGGAAGTCGAGTACGAGGTGATGCGCGACAGTGCGGGCAACGTGATCACCGTCTGCAACATGGAGAACTTCGACCCGATGGGCGTGCATACCGGCGACAGCATCGTCGTCGCGCCCAGCCAGACGCTGTCCGACAAGGAGTACCAGATGCTCCGGACGGCGTCGCTGAAGATCATCACCGCACTCGGCATTGAAGGCGGCTGCAATGTTCAGCTTGCGCTCGCGCCGCATCCGCAAACGACGCCGTGGGCCGTGCCGCGCGGCGACGAGCTGCCGCCGTACTTCGTCATCGAGGTGAACCCGCGCGTGTCGCGCAGCTCCGCGCTCGCCAGCAAGGCGACCGGCTACCCCATCGCGCGCGTCGCGGCGAAGATCGCCGTCGGCAAGACGCTGGACCAGATCCCCAACGCCGTCACGCTGAAGACGAGCGCCGCGTTCGAACCGGCGCTGGACTACGTCGTCGTGAAGATCCCGCGCTGGCCGTTCGATAAGTTCCCGTTCGGCGACCGCACGCTCGGCACGCAGATGAAGGCCACGGGTGAGGTCATGGCGATCGATCGCTCGTTCGAGGGAGCGCTACAGAAGGCTGTGCGCTCGCTGGAGGTCGGCGGCCGTTCGCTGCTCTGGGAAGACTCGACGTGGAAGGACAACCACGAAGAGCGCCCGCTGCACGCCACCGATGAGCGCTTGTGGTCGATCATGGCGGCGCTGCGCCGCGGTGCCGACCCGCTCGCGATGTCGCGGGCCACCGGCGTCGACATGTGGTTCCTCGACAAGCTGATGAACATCGTCGGCATGGAGAAGCGCTTGCTGGCAGAGACGCTCGCGCCCGATCTGCTGCGCGCCGCGAAGCGCATGGGATTCTCGGACAAGCAGATCGCTACGCTCAGCGACCGCCTGCCCGAGCAGGTCAGGACGCTGCGCGACGAGTGGGACATCCGCCCCGTGTACAAGATGGTCGATACGTGCGCCGCCGAATTCGACGCGGCGACGCCGTACTTCTACAGCACCTACGAGCAGGAGAACGAGGCGGTGCCGCAGCCTGGCAAGAAGGCGCTCGTCATCGGCAGCGGGCCAATTCGCATCGGCCAGGGGATCGAGTTCGACTATTGCTCCGTCCACGCGGCGTGGGCGCTCAACAAGGCCGGCTATCGCTCGATTATGGCGAACTCGAACCCGGAAACAGTCTCGACCGACTTCGATACCAGCGACCGCCTCTACTTCGAGCCGCTCGACGAAGAGTCGATCCGCGACATTCTCGAGAACGAGGCGGGTGATGACGCGGAGGGCGGCGGCGAGATGCCGCCTTCGATCGTGCAGTTCGGCGGCCAGACGGCGATCAACCTCGCCGGCCCGTTGCACAACGCCGCCGCGCCGATCATCGGGTCGTCGTCCGAGACGATCGACCTTGCCGAAGATCGGAGGCGCTTCGAGGAGTTTCTCAACGGTATCGGCATCCCGCAGCCGCCGGGCGCCGCGGTGCTGCGCGTCGAGGACGCGATCCACACGGCCGAGGTGTTGGGCTATCCCGTGCTCGTGCGCCCGAGCTACGTGCTGGGCGGGCGGGCGATGGAGATCGTCCAGAACCCGACGGAACTGGCGCGCTTCGTGCAGGCGGCGGCGGAGGTTGCCGACGGCAAGCCGATCCTCATCGACAAATACCTCGAAGGCAAGGAGGTGGAGGTCGATGCCATCTGCGACGGCGAGCACGTGCTCATCCCGGGCATCATGGAACACATCGAGCGCGCCGGCGTCCACTCCGGCGATTCGATGGCGGTGTACCCCGGCATCCACCTCACGTCTGCCGAAGTCGACACCATCGTCGACTACACGACGCAGATCGGCGTTGCGATCAACGCGCGCGGCCTGATTAACATCCAGTACGTGATCATGCCGTCCGAAGATCCGGCGCGACCGGGTGCATCCGACGTCTACGTCATCGAGGTGAACCCGCGCGGTTCGCGCACGGTGCCATTTCTCTCGAAAGTCACCGGCGTGCCGATGGTCGAAGTAGCGGTCAATATCATGCTCGGCCGCTCGCTGCGCGATCAGGGGTACGAGCCGGGACTTTGGCCGCGGCAGCATCTCGTCGCGGTGAAGGCGCCGGTGTTCTCGATGTCGAAGCTGATCGGCGTCGATACGTACCTCGGGCCGGAGATGAAGTCCACAGGCGAGGCGATGGGTATCGACACGGATTTCCCGGCGGCGCTGGCGAAGGCGCTGATGTCATGCGATCTCGCGTTGAAGCCGGGGGGAGGCGTGCTGATCAGCATCGCCGACCGCCATAAGACGCAGATGCTGCCCGTGATCCATCACCTGCACGACGCCGGCTTCCGTCTCTACGCGACGGAGGGCACGGCGGGTATGATCGCCGCGCTGGGGCTACCGGTCGAGCAGGTGACGAAGCGCCTGAACGAGGGGCACCCGAACGTCGTCGATGTAATCAACGATGGGTCCGTGTCATGCGTCATCAACACGCCCGAAGGCCGCTACACAGGCACGCTGCGCGACGGCTTTTATATCCGCCGCGCTGCCACCGAGAAGCGCATCCCCTGCTTCACCAGCCCCGACACCGCTCGCGCCGCTGTTGATGCGCTGATCGCCGGCATGCACCGCGGCGGCGAGGACGCGTACCACGTGCGCTCGCTCAGCGATTATCGCAACGGGTTGGTGACGTGATCAACCCGGCGGTGTTCACCGCTATCTGCGGACGGAGCCGCGAAGCGTGTGGGATAGCCGTCCCCGGCTGTCCGTCCGCCAGCGGCGGGGCGCCCGCAGCCCGGCGCTCGCTCTCGGATCAGGCACGACCGCAGCGTAAAGCACGCCCGCGGAAATCCAAGCCCCGATCGCGGCCGGGCTCGCGCGCTAGCCTGGCGGCGATGGGACGCGCTGTCGAGATCGCCCCCGGCCTGCTGCGCTGGACGGCGTGGCACGAGGAATGGCACGAGGAGGTCGGCTGCGTCGCCGCCGCGACCGCGGACGGGCTCGTGTTCTTCGATCCGCTCGAGCCGCCGGCGGAGCTCGGGACGCCGGCGCACGTGTTCGTGACCGTCTA
>ORMF011116156.1_pt1 | contig 34856 bp, 36 predicted proteins | sample 1779871 | NCBI WGS metagenome assembly ORMF01 (sample SAMEA104232316, study PRJEB22302) | groundwater metagenome | biome: forest; feature: aquifer; material: groundwater | place: USA | collected 2011-08-07 | depth 5.4 m
AGCCAGAATGGGTCGCAACCCAGCCACTGGAGCCAGTATTCAAATTGCCGCTAAGACTGTGGTAAAGTTTAGAGTTGCCAAAGCAGCCAAGGACGCCATACTTTAATAGAAATAGAAATTCACAAAAACCCCTTTAATAAAGGGGTTTTTGTTTAATATTATGCACAAGCTCTCAAGGTAAACTCGTGATTTAATCAACTTTGTGCTATGATTGTCATGTATGGCTCTGCTTAAAAAAGCCAAACACAATATTACCGAAACTAATAAAAACTTAATTTCTCAAACAGCGACTATGCTTGCTGCGGCTTTTGTGTTCGTAGCAGGCTTGGCTTGGAATGACGCGGTCAAAGCCTTTATTGACCGTTATTTTAATGCTGGCTCCGGAGTTTATTCCCGTTTTATTTATGCCATATTAGTGACTTTGATAGCAGTGTTAGTTACAACACGGTTAAATAGAATTGCCCAGCGGTTTCATGAACGCTCAAAAGCAGATTAAATATACTGGGATGAGCCCCGTTAGACCTACGAGTTTTTCTAGTCAGCGGGGAAAAAATATTTGTCTTCGTTACCACTATTATTAATTTTTTGTAAGAAAGGTCTAACGGGGTGAAAACATTTAGCAAAACAATTGCTCTGGAAACAAAAAAACAATTTGATCTTGTGGATATTACTGCCGCGGTCAAAGATTGCGTCGCCGAGGCGCAAATAAAAGAAGGCATTGCTTTGGTGTACAGTCCGCATACCACGGCGGCAGTTAGAATTAATCACAACGAACCACTACTCGCTCAAGATATAATGAAGACCTTGTACAGGCTAGTTCCCATAGACATTAGTTACAGTCACGATTTATTTGAAATTCGCGAACACGTAGCGGTGAACGAGCGGAGCAATGGCCACTCTCACGTGAAAGCTTTTTTGCTCGGCTCTTCGGAAAGTTTGGTTATTAGCAACGGTGGAATAATGCTCGGCGAAAAGCAGAGTATATTTTTTGTGGAACTGGACGGTGGCCGGCAACGGTCTTATTTAGTTAAAATAATTGGGGAATAAGATTAATCAATAAATAAAACTCAGTATGGTCGATTGCTGAAGTGTAAGAAATTTAGAAAGGAGCATACAATGGCTTATTATAATGATAATTTAACCACCTACCAAACTTCTATTGGGAGTTCACTGGTAGATTTATACAACAGAATTATCCAGTATTTGCCCAACGTAATTGTTGCAGTTATTGTGGTGATACTCGGTTGGTTAGTTGGTTCTTTCCTGAGTAATGTGTTGCAGCGCTTGTTAAATGCAATTAACATAGATTCGGCTGCTGACCGTTTAGGTTTGGCGCACTTGTCTCAGCGCGTAGGCAAGCATATTAGTATTGCCCGGATAGTGCACTGGATTGTGAAGTGGTTCTTTATCTTGGGCAGCTTTATTGCTGCCGCGGATATATTGGGACTGCATGAACAAGTAACGGTGTTTTTCTACGAAGGAGTCTTGGGTTACGCCGGTCACGTTGTTGTTGCCATGGCAATTTTGTTGCTTGGAATGCTTGCGGCCAATTTCTTTGCCGACCTCGTGGAAAGCGCCTTAAAAGCAAGCCAATTTCATGCGGCCAGTGGCCTCTCTGCCATAACCCGCTGGTCCATTGTCATTTTTACCTTTATTGCTGTTCTCTCTGAACTGCAGATTGCGCAGGCGTTTTTGCAAGATTTGTTCCGGGCCGTAATTGCCCTGCTAGCAGTCGCGGGCGGAATTGCCTTTGGGCTTGGCGGCAAAGATCATGCCAAAAAAGTCTTGGATAATGTAGAAAGCAGTTTGACCAGGAAAATGTAAAACGGATCAATTGTCTATATTAACAGCCCCGACATCCCGCCAACCGGCGAAGTCGGGACTGTTTGTTATATAGATTTGCGTGTTATAATAACCGCACTTTCAGATATTTATGATAATAAAATTTTCTAAAATACTAGTAGGATTGAGCATTGTTTTTCTGGTTATCATGGCAGCCGGTTTTTATTTGTTGAAACAGGCTGAAAACAGGCGCGTGCAAAGGCAAGCAGAACTGAACCAGCAAGCAGAGCAAGTGAAGCTGACTGTTCCGGAAGGCAAAACCGCGGTAGACATAGCGGAGCTTTTGGACGAAAAAGGGCTGGTTAAAAAAGAAACCTTTTTGGCCGCACAAACTGCCTTTAGTTCTGAAAAGTTTCCCTGGCTAGCTGTCCGGCCAAAAAATACTGGCCTGGAGGGGTTTTTATTTCCCGATACTTATTTCTTTAACAAAAGTACTAGCCCTGACCAAGTTATTATAAAAATGTTGGACAATTTTGCCGCTAAGTTTAACTCAGTAAAAAAATTAACCAATGAAAACCAAACTTTTATTATCCCCACTTATGAGAGTTTAACTTTAGCGGCCCGTGGCCAGGGCTTGTCCTTGTATCAGGTTTTAACCTTAGCTTCTATTGTAGAGAAAGAAACTGGCAGTAAGCCCAACGAAAGCGCAACGCAAAAGCAGCAGCGCCTTGACACTGAACGTAAAATTGTGGCTGGCATTTTTTATAATCGTTTGCTAGCGGGAAAGGCTTTGGAAAGCGATGCTACGCTAAATTATATTACAAAGAACAATAACCCCTCTCTTAATGCCGCTGAACTGCAGATTAACTCACCTTACAATACTTATAAATACGCGGGTCTCCCGCCAACCCCAATTTGTAATCCCTCACTTTCTAGCATTCAGGCCGTGTTAAACCCAGCAAAAACGGACTATTTCTACTTTTTCCACGTGCAATCCACGGGCGAAGCAATATTTAGTAAAACTTTTGCTGAGCATGTACGAAAAAAGTTAAGGTATCAAAAATAAATGTATGGAATCTTCCATTGCGGAAAAAATTACCTTGCTGAACCAAACTACTCTGGAATCGCTTAACGAAACGGATAAAGCGAAAATTGCCGAGAATTTTACCAAGACTGGCCTGAAAATTTTGGAGGCAGATTTTGGGTTTGCTTTGCTGAAAAATCAAAGCGGCACCCATCAGCTTGCTTATAAAAGTCCTGGTATAACGGCACCGGTGTTAAATAAAAAACAAGCTTCTAACTATTCGGGCAGCAAAGTTAAAATTTTAAATCCAAAAGAAGGCACGGACGACTTTAAGACCCAAGTAGTAATTCCGGTAAAATATAAAAAGAATAAATATGGCAGCATTGTATTTTCTTACAAGGCAGAAAAAACTTTTTCCGACGAAGAGGACCAGTTGTTTAGTGCGTTGGGGAGTGCGGCTGGGCAAGCCATTACCATAAACCGGCTCCATGCGAATTTGCAGGATTATAAGTATACCTTGGACAATACTCTAGATAGTATATTTATTTTTAATCCAAAAACTTTTCGCATAGCCTACGCCAATAAGGGCACGAGTTTTCAGCTGGGTTTTAAAAGGAACGAACTGTTAAACCGCTCGCTGCTGGACATTTTGCACCACCAGAGCCGGAAACTATTTCGGGCCCGCATTTTGGAGTTAGATTTAACCCCAGGTTCACCGGTGGTTTTTGAAACATCGCTGCGCCACAAAAACCGCACCATTATTCAGTGCGAACTGCTGTTGCAAAAAGTTGCGCCTTCTGGGGAGCCGGCCCGGCTTTTGGCAATTGTCCGCGATATTTCCGAACGGAAAAAAGCTGAAGCCACCATTCGCCACATGGCTTATTACGACGGGCTGACCGACTTGCCAAATAGAAGCTTGTTCAGCATTCGGCTGAAGCAAGCTCTGCAAAAAGCTAAACGCGGTGAATACAGCGCCGCCGTGTTGTTTTTGGACTTGGACCGGTTTAAAATCATTAACGATATTTTGGGGCACACCGCTGGGGATAAATTACTCAAAGAAATTGCCACTCGCCTGCGCAAAACTTTAGACAAAGGCATTGTTATTTCCCGCATGGGCGGCGATGAATTTATGGTGCTTCTGCCAAAAATTGCCGAAGAACAAGAAGCGGTGGAAGTGGCCAAGAGCATAACGAAAAGCTTTAAGCAGCCGTTTGTGGTGGACAGACAGGAAATATACATGAACGCCTCCATTGGCATTGGCGTTGCTCCCAGGGACGGCCTGGACAGTTTAACTTTACTTAAAAATGTAGACTTGGCCCTGCACCGGGCCAAAGAAGGCGGCGGAAATAATTTCCGTTCGTATTTCTCCGACATTGCCGTTTCCAAAGTCTCTCACTTGCAGTTGGAAAAACAATTGCGCCATGCTTTGGACGCCAAAGAATTACTGCTTTATTATCAGCCGCAAGTGGACTTAAAATTAAGCCGAATAGTTGGGGCAGAAGCTTTGGTGCGCTGGCAGCACCCAACTTTAGGCTTAATTTATCCCGGGGAATTTATTCAGCATGCTGAAGAGTCTGGATTAATTATTGAAATTGGCGAGTGGGCCCTGAAAGAAGCCTGCCTGCAAAATAAAGCCTGGCAAGACGCAGGTCTTCCCAATATTTCCGTGAGTGTGAATTTGTCGCCGCGGCAGCTGTTGCAGCAAAATTTTGCAGACATGGTCAAGGGCATTTTAAAAGAAACCGGACTCCGCTCCAAATTTTTGGAGCTCGAGCTCACGGAAACCCAGTTAATGAAAGACATAGAATTATCTATTGAAGTTTTGAAGCAGTTTAAGGCCATGGGCGTAAATATTTTAATTGATGATTTTGGCACTGGTTATGCCTCCTTGACCTATTTAAAGCGCCTGCCCGTTCAGGTGCTGAAAATTGACCGGTCTTTTATTAGCTCAATCCCGAAAAATTTGCAGGACACGGCTTTAATAAATGCCATTATTACCGTGGGTCACCAACTGGATTTGAAAATAGTGGCCGAGGGGGTAGAGACGCGCGACCAAATTATGTTCCTGCGCGCTCAGCATTGCGACTTTATCCAAGGAGACTATGTAAGCAAGCCCATTCCAGCCAAAGACTTTGCCGAGCTCTTGACTTCTCATTTCCGCCTGAAGGTTTAGTTTAACTATTTCGGAATCCTTAGTATTTATAAACAAAATACCCTGATGTGTTGCTAACATCAGGGTATTAAACGGTACAAGCAAGCAGACCAACTTTCACAAGACCTTTTCTCTCCTCTGTTTTAGCAGAGCACTTTCAAAGCCCATGCTTGCATGAGGCCCAGGAGAAAGAGCGTCTATTTTGTCGGCATAATCTTGCAACAATTCGAGGTTTACTTGAGAACAAAAATGCTTTATCCAAAGCTCCCTAATCTCGTTGGTTTTGAGCAAATCCTCGCCTCGGATTTGTGGTTCCTTAGCAGCCAGCATTTCGTAGGCCGGAGTTCCAGGGATGATGAAGAGGACTGCCGAATTAATTCTTTCCAAGACATTCTTATTCGTCAGGTCTAGGAAGAAATTATATAATTCCTCCAAAGTCTCTGGAGTTTCACCTTGGAGCCCCACCACCGAACCGGCTTGAATCAGTATCCCATACTTTTGACAAAGTTCTGTAGCCTTGTAGTGGGACTTTAGAGTGGTCCCTAGTCCGTTCAAACGCTGGACTTCATCATTGGCACCGTCATAACCGATGTACAAATGGGAAGTTCCGATACGTTTAAGCAGTAGAGCTAAGGGTTCGTTTAAGTAGCTGCTTTGGCAATAAAAGGTCCAACTGATGTCGTAGTCCTGCCACCAGTTGTACTGTTCTATTGCTTGAGCCAGGGATTGCACCAGAGGGAGTTGCGGACCGATATTGTCCCCGTAGCACTTCAAATGGATTTTAGAAGCCTTAGGCAGACCATACCGGTCAATGTAGGCTTTTATCTCCCCAAGGATTTTTTGCGGGTCCCTGCTGATGGGCGGATCGTCTAGCGAACAGTAGGAACAAAACGGGGTTTTCCCTGCAAGCGGAAACACTGGCAGCCCTAGTCGCTGTGTGCTGTCGATCCTTTTTTGGCGAAAGCCGCAACCGAAATGAGTAAAGAGCAGGAACGCTGCATCAACCGCAGGGTTTATGGTATTTCGGAAAGCTGTCCAGTAACTTTCCATCCCGGAAGAGAGCAGGTGAAGAGGAAGAGGTGTGAAATCATCATAATTCCAGTCTAAAGGATTCTGGACAGGATTATGGATAACCTTATTTTCTCTTCGCCAACTTAAGCTAGGAACAGTTTCGTAACTACTCGCTTGCCGCAAGGCTTGCAACAGCGCTAGTAGTGGTTTTTCTCCTTTGCCGCGGATCGCAAAATCAACAAAATCTCTTTTCTGCATAATTTGTTGATAGAGTGCGGTAACGTGAGGGCCACCTAATAGCACGAGTTTGCCTTGCTCTTTTGCTTGCTGTGCCACCTCTAGGCTGTTCTGATAGCACAAAGTGCTCGCTACTTGGATGCCCACAAGGTCAGCATCAGTATTGATGATTACGTCTTGGTGGTGTTGGTCATCTATTGTGATCGCAAGCTCGGGAAACTCAGTTTTTAAAGCCCGAGCTATGGTCAATAATCCCCCCGGGGGATAGATGCCATCATTAGCTCCCTTACCTACGGCTGTGGTCGTGGTGATAAGCTGGATATTTCGTATGTTCATTTTGCCTCCTTTGAAATCGAGGTATTGTATATGACAATAGACACAATGTATATAAAACTTGACAAATTTGTCAAAATAATACAAAATATTCATAGTTAGAGTAAAATATGATATAATTTATCTGACAATTATGGATATTATTAAAGAACTCAAGGTTTTAGGGTTAAAACCAAAATTGGCTTCTGCCTACTTGGCTGCTTTGAAGCTGCAACAAGCTAATGCACACCAAATAGCAAAAGAGGCCAATATTGAACGGACCAATATTTACAACGTTTTGGAAGAATTGGAAGAAACGGGCTTAGTAACAAAAAGTTTAAAAGGCAAGAGGTTGTCCTATATAGCAGAATCTCCGGTTAAATTTAAGGAGTTACTTATTAAACAGGAGAATGTGTTAGGACAATTACTACCTATTCTGGAAGCTTTACAAGGTAATAAACAAATTAGACCAAAAATAAAACTTTACGAAAACAAAGAGGGGATTCGTAAAGTTTTAATGGATTCCTTAAATTCTCAGGAAAAGCTACGGAGAGACTTTGCTTCAGTAGAAAGTATCGTAGATTTTTTAGGTTTAAGGTTTATTAATAATCAAATCAAAGAAAGGGTTAAGCGCGGTATTCATGTCAGGTCACTAAGATGTGTGCCCGCAGGAACCAAAATATCGGAAAAGGACTGGTTTCTCAAGCAAGATAATAAAGAATTGCTAAGGGAAGTGCGGTATTTAGACAAGTCTATACGGATAGCTCCGGCAATTTTTATCTATGACCATGTAATAGCCATCATCTCTTCCCAAAAAGAATCATTTGCTCTGGTTATAGAAAGTCCTGATTTAAGTCAAGCCATGAAAGCTCTATTTGATATTGCCTGGGCACAAGCAAGATAGGGAGTTTAAATTTTTGTTTTGGACAACCTTCAAAGTTCTTTAGACCAGTATTCGGGTGATTTATGTGGGGCTACAAATTTGATATTTTAAACTTAATCAAACGAGCTTCCGACAAAGTCGCGGTGGCCGTTGATGAAGCTTTTTATGTCAGCGGGTTTTTTGCCGGCTAACTGAACTTGTTTTAACTCTAAGAGAGTATTATTTCTGCAGACAACAAGACCATTTTCCAGAATTGTACCGGATTTTTTTGTTTCTATTGATTTTGTAGGGGAGGGGAGACACTCTAAAATTTTAAAGGTTTGATTCTGCCAAGTTGTCCAAATGCCAGGCCAGGGGGTATAGGCTCTGAACTGGTTATATATTTGTTCAACTGTATCTTCCCAGTTTATTTTTCCGTCCGCTTTAGTAATAATTTTTGTGGAGCTGGCTTTACTGTGGACTTGCTCTTTTGGCTTTAGTTTTCCAGAAGCATAGTCAGGCAAAATTTTTAACAAGAGGACGGCGGACATTTCGCTCATTCTTTCCACTAAAGAGGGGAATGTATCGGCCGGTTTAATTAGTACGTCTTGTTGGGCCAAAATTGGCCCGTGGTCAAGTTCCTCGTCCAGGATAAGCATAGTCACAGCCGTGTCTTTATTGCCGTTTAGAAGCGCGTATTGGACTGGTGAAGGCCCACGGTATTGGGGGAGGCGGGAAAAATGCACGTTCAGCGTTTTTAGGGGCGGCAAGTTAATTAGTTCTATTGGGAGAATTTTACCGTAAGCAACGACAATAAAAACATCGGCTCCAAAAGTTTGCAGCTCATCTAGCAAGGCCGTATTACTTTTCACCCTTTCAGGCTTGAGTAGTGGTAAATTTTTACCTTCGGCAAACTTTGCAACTGGGTTAGGCTGCAATTTTTTACTCCGGCCCACAGGTGCATCCGGCAAAGTGACAATAGCAACAACTTTATGATGCTTGGAAAGGTTCTCAAGAATAGGCAGAGCTGTCCTAGGCGTGCCGAAAAAAATTATTTTCACCCCGTTAGACCTTTCTAAAAAAATTAATAATAATGATAATATAATAAATTCAAATTTTCCCGTCTACGGCCAAAAACTATTAGGTCTAACGGGGTTCATCCCAAAAATTTTATCCTCTTGACAATATTTCTCAAAACCTCGGCCTCTATTTGGCAGTCGGCTAAAGCAGTGTGGCGGTCTTTGGGAACTTGAATTTTGAAATGCCGGGAAATGTCTTCCAAGCTAAAACCGGCAAACCTTTTTTTGTTATTGAGTTTTTTGCGGGAGGCCATATAAATGTAGCAGAGCGGCCACAGGTCTAAATGGTGGTAATCAAAAGGGTATTTTTCACCACACGAAGTGTAGGCGGCAGCAAGAAAGGAAATATCTAAAATGCCGCCGTAATTAGTCAAAATTACATTTTTGCTAAAGGTAGAGTTGAAATTGCTGATTACTTCAGGCAACGACGGAGCGCTTTTTAACTGGCTAAGCTTAATTTTGTTTACTGCCATGGCGGGGCGGCTGCGTGTGTACCAATGTTTTGGTTTAATAAAACTATTAAAAACTTTTTTTTCCCGCAGAGTTTTTTTATCCAACAATACGGCTGCTAGTTGGATTATTTCATGGCGAGTGGAGTCTAAGCCAGTGGTCTCTAAGTCGATAATGAGAATGTCTTTATTAAATTGCATATAAGTGTTGATGCTCATCCGCCAGCTGACGGAACTAATTAATGTCAAATTTTATTTGTAGATTAGTATACATTCGTAGATTGGGATCGGGTTAAGTTGCTTTAATAATTTTACGAAATATTTCCACCGCCAGCCGGCATTTTTCCAAAGCGTCCTGGCGGTTAGTTTGTTTCAGGCCAAAGTAATTAACAAAAGTATCAAAAGTCGGCATTTTTTTCATGCCGTAGTTTAAAGCATAAACGTAACCCAGGGTCCAGAGCTCCAATATATGATTGTCGTAGTCAAAAGGGATGAGCGCTTTTTTAAAAGCATTTTTTAGGAAAAACAGGCTCAAAGTATTGTGCGTTGCCAGTAAAACTTTACTGCCAAAGGTGGTCTGAAATTTTTTGATTGCGTCGTAAATTTTTGGACTTTTGCGCAAATCGTCAAAAGGAATGTTTAAAATTTGGGCGTGGTTTGTAAGTATGCCGTCAAGCAGACTGACTCTTACGTAAGAATTGAACGTTGCTTTTTCCAGTAAATTGTCTTTGTCCAAAAGCACTGCCGAAAGCTGCAAAATGTTGTCTTTTTCCGAGTCTGGCCCGGTGGTGGTTAGGTCAAACCATAAAATGTCTTTTATAAATTTCATAATGTAGCGATTCTAATATAGCCTACTCCGCCGAAGTTAGTTAATTATTAGATAAATTATCTTTATCAAAATGACTTTTCAATTATCCAATGGATTTCATAAAAGGGCTACGAAGGCCGGGCGAATTCATACTAATGATACGAATATTTTTGTCATGTCTAATTGGTATAATTAGTACATTAGTATTTTCGCATTGATACTATTTTTGTTTATATTTACTAAGCAGTTCTTGGCCTTTGGTTATACTCTTTAGCTTATCTACAATCAGGGTAGCATTGAGGTGATCAATTTCGTGCTGCATGACGCGGGCAATCCAAGCGTTGTCTGTAATAGTTATGGTTTTGCCTTCGGAATTTTGCGCTTCCACGGTAATTTTTTCCGGCCGTTCCACCATGCCAAATACTCCTGGCGCGGACAGACAGCCTTCTTCCAAGTCCACGGTTTTTTTGGAGCTCTTCACAATTTTTGGGTTAAACAAAAAGAAGGTGGGGCCGCCAGCTTCCGCTAAATAAATAAGCGCCAAGTTCAAATTTTTGCTAACTTGGGGAGCGGCCAAACCAATACCCTCAGCGCGTTTGACTGTGTTTAACATATCCTTGAGCAGGCGCTTAACATCTTTACTTAGGGGAAAAACAACTGTTTTGGTAGGGTGTCTTAATATTTTTGCGGGCGATTTAGCAATAGGTAAAACCATTGGAATGAGAATTTAGAATTATGAATTAAGAATTAAGGTTTTGGAATTTTGATTTTGCTTGCTGAATTAGGCCTAATTCCTGCTTCCTAATTCCTACTTCCTTGCATTTCTTCGTTGTGTTTCTTAATGAGGTAGGCAAAAAGACGGCCTGGGGTTTTTGCGTTTTTATTTTCCAAAATTTCTCCCATGAGCCGCCGCAGCAAGCCATGGTCGTAAAGCGTGGCCATTTTTAAATAAAAACCAAAGTGCTTGGTGTCGTTTAACCTTTGGCTTAGCTCATCGGCCAGGAGATGGTTGGGACTATGCAAATAACGGTTCTTGACTTGCTTTCTTTCGCCAATTTTACCAATTTTTTTAATCGGTTCCATGACCTAATTATATAGGATTTTATTAGTTTTGGACATGATAAATTCTTATTTGTCAGATGTCCGTTATGTGTATTAAATCAAGCTTCTGACTGCTTTATTTCTTAGTAGTAATACTATATAATTAATTTGAAATAAGAGATCTTTTAACCCATATATATGCCAGAAAGATATCCACCTGAAATAAGTGAGGCACGAAGTCAATTAGCCTCTGAAATTAAAGAAAAGCGCAAAAGCAGAGATATTAGCAGAAAAGACAGTACTAAGTTGCGCAACAAAGTAACCGGAGCCTCGGAGAAACACGCCAGGCAGGCTGATAGTTTAGACGCAGAAGCTAGAACGGCTTTGGAGCGTGGCAAACAAAAAATTGACTTGGCTTTGGCAAAATGGCAAGTTGATTTTGAATTAACGGGTAATTCTAAAACTGACCAAAGCCTTGTACAGTGGTTTTATAAACGCTTTCGGCATAATGCAGAAGCTCACCCTGTGGCTACTGATACTTTTATTGATAAATCACGCCAGGAATATAATGCTGCCTGGCTCACCCGTGAGTTAGTGCAAAATTTTGTTGACCATAATCCTCATGATCCAGGCACTTTAAACGGCGTAGCAGTAGACAGACAAGACATGGGTAAGGGAAAAATTAGTTTTGCCATAACTGGTGATTGGAATTTTGAAGACCCTACGGGGGTAATTAGTCCGCATTCGGAAAAACCAGAAGGAATGATCACGGCTGGAGGCAATGGTATTGGTTTAAAACAAACCGCAATTCGTTTATTGCGGGATTTTGATGTTGGTAAATTTGAAATTCAGGGAGAAAACTGGAATGCTGACTATCAGCTGGCAAAAAAAGAACAAGTTAACGAAGAGCTAAGACAGGCTTTTGAAAAAGCTGGCAAGTCTCAAACCCGCAGCTTGCGCCATGATTGGCTATTAGTAGCATTGAAAGAAACTCAACAGGCAGACAAATGCTCTTATGTTATTGAAACCGACAATCCCGAGTTAATCAGTGCTTTGGAGCAGTTTGAACAGCTGGGTGTGTCAGACAGTAATAAGTTTCTCCAAAATCCTGACTTCCAAAATGAACAGGGAACTATAAAGTGGCTGCTTCCAGAAGATGGAAAGGACGTTAAACGAGGTAGGCTGTTTGTTAACGGGCAGGTGATGAATTACAACCAAAAGGGAGAAACTTCAGAGAATTATTGGGTTGGGCTCGAATATTTGAATTTACGACTCAATAGCGTCGATTATAGCATGAGCGTGGATCGACCTCCTATAAGGCAGTGGGAACTTGAACGTTATTCAAGAAAGTTAATAGAGTCTTTGACTATTGATCAAACTTTGGAGCAACTGAAGAAAGCAGAACCTATTTGGACAAAGTTTGATGAAGATAGCTTTGGAGCCAATGTGATAATCAAGGAGTTGGTGAATAAGTTAAGATGGAGCTCAGACTATCAACCAGAAATGTTTAATGAACACTTTGGCGGAAAAAAATATCTAGCTAAAGATAGCAGTATAAGCAAGCAACAAGCAGAGGAATTGACCAAAAGGGGTTTTATCCTTTGTCCTCGTTATTTTGAATCTATTGGTATGCCCAAAGCCGCCAGTGAGCTTACCAATTTTGAAGTAGCTAAGAGCCAGCTTCCGGATTCATACGCTGCAAAGCGAGCCATGGAAAAAGTGGCTGAAGAAAATGGAGTTCAAGTAGCCTATGAAGACTTATCAGAAGTTAAACCAGAGCAATTTTTACAATTAATTAAGGATCGACTAGGTTCTTTTAGTAGCGAATTGGTGATTGACCCTAATGATCCGAATAAAGTTAGAATTAAATTGGAAGGAAAAATTCCTACAGAACTTTTATCTAACCTTCTTATTAATCCTAAAACTGAAGAACAAAAAAAGCTTTATTTTATTAGAGGCATGGCTTTTCATGGACTAAGGGAAAAAATATTTAAAAAAATCTTTTTATCGCAAAGGGAATATTTAACTACATTTGCCAGCGAACGTGACTCAGTAACGAGGGAGTATGCATTGTTGGTTAGGAACAATAAAGCCCCAAGTAATGAAGGCATGTTTATTGAACTGGAATTTGAGGAGAAATATAGTGAGCAATTTTTGCAAGCCTTCGGTCAGCAAACAGAAGCCTTAGTCAAAGCAAATCCTATTCCCGCAGCTTCGGCAACCCAAGAATCTTTGCTTCGGCGAACAGTCGGCGCTAAGTCGGATTTGCCCAATGTGGAATCTGCAAAATTAGGTGAAACAGCGAAAAAACAGGATTCTTTGGTTAAGCCTAAAGAGCGGTTGAGAATTGATAATCCCGTAAAAGTAGTGGAAATAGGACTGACCCCAGAAGCTTTAGATGTTGCTCATAAACTTGAAGAGCGTATCCCTAACTTAATTGAGGCCGTTGCGCAGTTACAAAAAGTTATGCCTCCAGATGCGGAAGGTCCCCCGCAAGATTTTAGGTTTGCGCTTTATCAGGCTCTTAAAGATTCAGGTGAAATAGAAAAGGTAGCCGTCCGAAATTCTCAATATTTGGGAGCTAAGAGTTTGATACAAATATTTAAAGAATATTATGAAGATAATGTTCCGGAAGTAGCAGTGGTTAGGCCAGTTACTGGCGCCGAAGTCGGTTTGACAGTGCTGTCTCATAAACTCATGGAAATAGCTAACAGATTCAGGCCACCCGATGAACTTGTTCACGATGACTTTGAAATAGTTCTAGAACCTACAGAAAAACAATTGGCCCAACTTGGCCTGTTGAGAATGTACGTGTCGCTTGCAACAGACGCCCAGTTTAATAATGATTTACTCGTTTTCAAAGGTTCGGGAACCAAGGCCGTCAACATAGGTAAGGAAGCAATTGGCATTCACGAAGAATTGCTAAAAGCTAATTTTACGCAGGCTGTGGCAGCTATGGTTCACGAGATAGTTCATAATGAGTTTAATGGCCATGGTGATAAATTTATTGTTATGGTCCAGGCCTTATTTGCTCAAGCAGAGCAAAAATTACTCACAGTTATTGATAAATTATCAAGAGGAATAGAATTAGATCAAGAAGAACAGTTGTTACAAGCTACTTATAATAAGTGGAATAGTTTAGTTTAAACTAGAGATAGTTGGAATGTAAAAAAGCCGCTAAGGTATTAATAACTTATAGCGGTGTTATATTTGGTTAATCGAAGAATATAATATGAAAAAAATTATTTTGCCAGTGTTGTTAATTGCTATAGCCTTTGGAATCTATAAATATAGAGCAGATTTGCCAATGGCTTTTTCAAGGTTGACAGAAAATTCCATTACTCAAAAGTTTTTGGGTAAAATTTCCCAGCAGGACTTCTTGCCTCCGCCCTTGCGCGGCAGTTTGGAAGGCGAGGCGAACCTAACCAAGGACGGGGTGATTTACTGGACGAATTGGAACAGACAACAAAACAATTTACCGCCACTGCATGAAAATGCGAAGTTAGATGAAACGGCAGCAATTAAGCTGAAAGACATGTTTGACAAGCAGTATTTTGAACATGAATCTCCGGAAGGCGTGGGGCCTTCGGACTTAGCTAAGCGCGTTGGTTACCAGTATGCCGTGGTGGGGGAAAATTTGGCCTTGGGCAATTTTAAGAATGACCAAATCCTGCTCCAAGGATGGATGAACAGCCCGGGTCATAGAGCGAACATTTTAAGTGACAGGTTCCAGGAAATTGGCATAGCTGTGGGCCGGGGGACCTTTGAGGGCAAACAAACCTGGCTGGCGGTGCAAAGTTTCGCCCGACCGCTTTCTTCCTGTCCCAGTGTGGAGGAGTCGTTGCGTAAACAATTAAATGACAACAATGCGGCAATTTCCCAAATGCAGCAACAAATAAAAACCATGAAAGCGGCCATTGACAGCGGCGTTTATAAAAACAGAGGAGAATACAATGCCAAGGTCAGCGAATATAACAGTTTGGTGGATAAATATAATAATTTAATAGACAGAACTAAAACAATTGTTGCAAAGTATAATGCAGAAGTAGTTGCTTATAACAGTTGCCTGAATCAAGCTTAAAGTGAAAAGCGAAAGGTGAAAAGCTGTAATTCAAACCCAATTTAAACTTTACGTTGTGACTTTACGCTTTGCGTTTTAATTTTTGACCTTTTATTATGACCAAAATAAACATAGCAGGCTTGAATGTAGATGCTATTACGCGTCCGGAGTTTATTGCACAAATTTCCGGAAGGCTTGCAACTGACAAAAAAACTTTTGTTATTACTCCATACTCGGAGTTTCTTTACGCTGCCTTGCGCGACCGGGAAGTTATGAATTTGTTAAATAGTGCGGATGTGGCCATTCCCGACGGCATTGGTCTTATTTGGGCCGAACGTTTTTTGGGTTTGCCGTTCAGTTTTAGTAATTATTATTTAAAAATAATTCAGGCGCTCTGGCAGATTGTTTATAGCGGTGCGGCAATTTTACTGCGCCCAAACTGGGTTTATAAAGCTTTGCCGCAAAAATTGGTTGGCGCAGACATGGTTTGGGAAATTTCTAAATTGGCCGAACAGGAACAAAAATCTGTTTATTTGCTGGGCGGATTTGGCAATACTGCCGAAATAGTTGCTAAAAAATTGCAAACCTTGAACCATAGGTTAAAAATTGCCGGGTGGTCCAATAAAAATCCTAACGACCCCTCAACCGTTGAGGATATTAATTCTGCGAAGGCTGATTTGCTTTTCGTTGCCTACGGGCCAATCCGCCAGGAACAGTGGATTGAAAAAAATTTAGCAGCTTTGAACGTAAAGTTGGCTATGGGGGTAGGGGGAACATTTGATTACATTGCCGGAATAAAGAAACAACCACCTGCTTTTGTTCGCAACATCGGTCTGGAGTGGCTGTATCGGCTTATCACCCAGCCTTACCGCTTTCGCAGAATTGTGAATGCCACCTGGGGTCTTATTTTTGAAGTTTTGCGCTATAAAGTGTTTATGAGTTTACCTTATCGAAACAATGTAGTGAGCATTATTATGAACAACGAAGGTCATTTTTTGATCTTTCAGCGTAATCCAAAAGATCGCTCTTTGTATGAAATAGGAGAAACAGACCGCACTAAGTTTGTTAATTATTGGCAGTTTACCCAAGGCGGTATTGATCGCGGTGAAGATGTGCTTGCCGCAACTGTTCGGGAAGTGAAAGAAGAAACAGGAATCCAAAGCATAACACATATCTACACTTCCAAGCATAGACATAGGTATTTATATCGTACTTCAAAAAAACTATTTGACAATCATTTTAAGTTTACAGGGCAAGAACAGACCATTGTTTACTTTCGGTTTACTGGCGATAATAGTGAGATTGTTTTAGACGATGAGGAATTGGTGAATTATCAGTGGGTAGATCGAAAAGATTTGCGGTCAATAATCCATCCAGAACGTTGGCCTATAGTTGAGATCATTGAAAAAGACCTTCCCGTAATAATTGAGAAAAACGCCTAGTTAATATATAATTTGTTACATGAGCAAGGAAAATCAAAAAATCCGCACTCGGTTTGCGCCCAGTCCGACTGGGTTTGTTCATATTGGCAATTTCCGTACCGCACTGTTTAGTTTTTTGTTTGCCAGGCATAACGGCGGAGTTCATGTCTTACGAGTTGAGGATACCGACCAGAATCGGCAAGTGGAAGGTTCCATAGAAAATCTGCTTCAGGTAATGGGTGAGCTTGGCGTGGAATTTGACGAAGGTTTTTATTTGAACGATGGCATTCTAAAAGAACGAGGCAATTTTGGACCATATTTACAGTCCGAGCGTTTAGAATTGTATCAAAAATATGCCCTAGAGTTAGTAGAGAGCCAGGAGGCTTATTATTGTTTTTGCGACGAACAACGTTTGGAAGATTTGCGCAAAGAACAAATAGCTTTAAAAAAACCGCCTATGTATGACCGCCATTGCCGGTATTTGTCAAAACAGGAAGTTCAAGAGAAATTAACAGAGTTTAAAGCCTCTGGTAAAAACCCGGTTATTCGCCAAGCTATTCCGGAAGATGGACAGACAGTAGTTTCAGATTTAGTTTATGGCGAAATGGTTTTTGACCACAAAATACTTGATGACCAAGTTTTACTGAAGTCAGACGGTTTTCCAACATATCATTTAGCGGTAGTGGTAGATGATCACACTATGGAGATAAGTCACGTTATTCGCGGTGAGGAGTGGATTTCTTCCACCCCCAAACACATTTTGCTCTATAAAGCTTTAGGTTGGCAGCCAACGCTATTTGCGCACTTGCCGCTTATTTTAAACCCCGACAAATCAAAACTCTCTAAGCGGCAGGGAGATGTATCGGTAGAAAACTTTTTAGCCAAAGGTTACTTAAAAGAAGCGCTAGTAAATTTTGTAGCTTTCTTAGGATGGAACCCAAAAACCGAACAGGAAATATTTTCTCTGCCCGATTTAGTTAGTCAGTTTGACCTGGCAAAAGTTAACAAAGCCCCAGCAATTTTTGATTTAAATAAACTGGACTGGCTGAATGGTCTGTACATTCGACAAATGAATTTGGAGAATTTGACTGAACAGTTGTTACCTTATTGGAAAGAAGCAGGAGTGAATGCGGAAAAATTTGCGAAAGAATATTTGGAAAGCATCGCTGCCTTGGAGCGGGAACGCTTAAAAAAACTTTCCGAGATAGGGGAGAGGACGAAGTATTTTTTTGAAGCACCAAAAGGAGAAAATTATAAAGGAATATTAGTGGGCAAAAATAGTAACCCTAAAGCCACGGAAGCAGGACTGGATAAATTAATAAATTGTTTGCAGGATTTTTATGACCCCGATTTTACTAAAGAAGTTTTAGAAAAAAAGGTTAAGGACTTCATTGCTGATAACAATTTATCAAATAACGATGTGCTCTGGCCAATGCGGGTAGCACTAACCGGCTTGTCAGCGAGTCCCAACCCTTTTGAGGTTGCTTCTGTATTGTCTTTAGGTCTTGGTAAAGAAGAAGTCTTGAAACGTTTGAAACAAGCTCTGATACAAGCGCAATATTTAGCCAAATAATTCTGGAATTCCGCAGGTTTTTATGGTATAATAAGCATACATGCGGAATTTTTTTGAAACAAAAATAAAAGTTGTGGTAGTAAGCGCCCTTGTCTTTATTCTAGGCGCTAATTTAGCATTTGCCGACGCTTTGAGCGATTTGCAAAACCAACGCTCGGCACTGCAAGACAAGCTTGCCCAAATTCAGAACCAGCAGAACGCCTACCAAGCCCAAATTCAAAAAAATCAAAAATCTCAAGCCTCGTTAAAAAATGAAATTTCCATTTATAATGCCCAAATAAATTCCACAGACCTACAGCTTCAGGCCAAACGCACTCAAATTGAAGATGCTAACTTACAAATCCAGGAACTGCAAATTCAAATTGACCGGCGCACAAAGGAAATAGAAGACAACAAAAAAGTTTTGGGCCAGTTAATTGTGCAGTTAAACGAAATTGACGGCAACTCGGTATTGCAAATGAGTTTAGGCAACGGTAATTTTTCGGACTTCCTAGACCAAGTTCAGTACACGGAAAATGTTCAAGGCAAAGTTTATCAAATTGTCCAAAATATTAAAGCAATCAAGCAGAAGCTGGAAGGCCAGCAAGCCGACTTGAAAGTCCAGCTAACTAATTTGGAGGAACTAAAAAATCAGCTGCAAATTACGCAGCAAGCTCTGCAGTCGCAGCGCCAGCAAAAAGACAAACTACTTAGCCAAACTAAGGGACTGGAAAAAAATTATCAGAAATTGCTGTCCACCAGCAAAAATCAGGAAGCGGATTTGCAAGCGGAAATTGAAGGGTTGGACAACTCCATTCGTGCAAAATTGGGACAACGAAGTATTTCTCCAAGCTCCGGAGTCCTGGCCTGGCCCATGGATGGCGTAATTACCCAAGGCTACGGCAACACCGGCTTCCGGGCCCTTGGCTACAATTTCCACAACGGCATAGACATAGCCGCGCCAGTCGGGACCCCCATATATGCGGCGGCCGACGGCATTGTTAATGGCAGTGGTTCAGGCGAGGCGGCCTACGGGAATTGGGTTGCTATAAAGCATGCTATTGTAACTAAGTCCGGCATCAGGCAAATTGTTTCCTTGTATGCACACATGCGAAGCTATAAAGTTAGATTGGGACAAACCGTAAAGCAGGGCGATTTAATTGGCTACGAAGGCAATACCGGGAATACCACTAGGTTGCTTTATGGTCCAGAACGGGGCTATCATTTGCATTTTACTGTTTTTGACGCTGAGGGTTTTGGGATTGCCCCGGGGCAATATAGCAACATTTACGGAAACTATTTTGTGCCGTTCGGTTATACTTATAACCCCATGCCATTTTTGCAAAAATAAATTTTAAATTTTGAATAAAGGTAAAAAATTTATTTTAATGCGGAGTAGTCAAATTTCAAAAATAATTTTGCTCGCATTTTTGCTTGTTAGTTTAGGTTTTGTTTACATTGCTCCTAACCAAGCGCAGGCTCAAGCAAATACCAATTCGGCAGATTCTGGCCGGGCAACTTACAAGGGAGTAGAAGGAAGTATTACGGACTTTTTGTGCACCCCGACAGACAGTTCCGCCGTGCCAGGAGCGACCGGGTCAATAATCAATCCCGGCACCGCAGTAATCAATATTGCCTCCAATGACTTATATGATTGCATCAACAAACTTTACCGCTTTGGCATTGCTTTTGGCGCCATTGCCGGAGTGTTCTGGCTAATTTTAGCTGGGTACTACTACATTTCCGGCAGCGAGGCTGCAATTGCCAAAGCTAAGGGTTACGTTGGGGGAGTAATTGTTGGTTTATTGATTATGCTAACCAGTTTTATTCTCCTAAAGCAGATTAACCCCGACCTGGTCAGGTTCCGTCCTATTCAACCCCCGCAGTTTACTAATCCATGCGCTTCAACACCCGAGCACCCCAATCCTTATGAACCAGGCGGCTCTTGTCCACTTGATGCATGTAAGGAAAAGAAATTAGGGGAATTGTGTCGTCTAGCAGACGGCAGTTTGGGAGTAGCCGACGGTCAAGGCGGCGGCACTCCTGTGCCCGGTGGAAAACCCGTGCATGCAGGATGTTATCCCGGCGAACAAGGAATTTGTACCAAAGCATTTATTGAACGAAATTGTCCAGAAATGATAACCTACAAAAATACCGGTCTGGAAGGTGCTCTTCGTGCATGCAACCAAGAAAGTGCCGGCGTTCGATTAGATAAACAAGGCAAGCCAATAGGCAGCAAATCGGATATGTGCAGACTCCCCGACGGTAAAGCAATTTCGTTTAGTTACGGCATGTGGCAGATTAATCTCCCCGAAGGAAGTGGCAATTCGGTGAAGGAATGTCGAAATGTGTTAATCAAAGTAGGAGGAATATGGCCAAGAGATAAAAATTGCGGTCCAAATGATCCTGACCAAACTTGCGGCAGGACCTGCAAGTTTGGGACGGGAGGAGAAGGAGCATTTAATCAATGTTTGCAAATATTAGCTGATCCAGCTTCAAATACACGAGTCGCATGCTATTTGTTTAAAGAACGAATTCAACAAGGACGAGGCGCATGGGGTCCGTGGCCTTGGACGAAGGATCGATGTAATTTGCCTTAGTTATTTGTTATATTTAACTTTTTAAAAGATATGAGCAGAAAAAAAATTATTATAATTATTGGTACTATTATAGTTCTAGCCGCAGTTTTAAGCGTATTAATTTTTAGGAATTATAAAAACAAAAGTAAAAACCAGCAGCTGGCTGAGGAAAAGAAAATTGCTTTTCAAGTCAGTAATAATAAAGTTATTCTTACTAAAGATTTTTTAGCTAATACCGTCTCCCATTATGGAAGAGTTGATACCTTGTATAGTGATGATAATTTTTCTGTATGGTATGAAAATGTTGACCATAATTTTCATATTAACTTTTTTTCTGGAAATTTGGAAGAAATATATAAAGACAGATCGCAAGCCGAATCAGTATTACTGGAAAAATTAGGGGTAACTCAAGAAGAGGCATGTTTGTTGTCTGTTGGAGAAGTTATATGGACCAGTGAGGCATTACCCCTTCCTGATGTGGTTTACCCCTTAAGTTTTTGCCCGGGTGGAGATGCGTTTCCTAAAAGCACAGATTCAGTGACTCCAAGCAACATTAGGTAAATTTTAATTAATACTTATTATGGATGAAAAAATAAAATCGGAAACAGAGATTCCAAAAAGATTAGGATTTTTTAGCACTTACGGGCTTATAGTTAGCATTTTAATTGGCGCTTGGATAATTGGCATGGCCATTGTGGTGGCTGGTTTAATTATTAGCAAAGAATTGCGCCGGCCCACGCAAGAACAAATTTTGCAAAGCGCTCTGAATACGGCGCAAAAAGTGGATATTAGACTTGCTGACAACGCTCCCAGTTTGGGCAATAAAGGTGCTAAGGTCACGGTGGTGGAGTATGCTGACTACCAATGCCCGTTTTGCGAACAATTTTTTAAGGAAACCTTGCCGCAATTGAAAACTAAATATATAGACACGGGTAAAATTCGCTTTGTGCGCCAGGATTTTGAGTTTTTGGGGGAAGAGTCGCAAATGGCCGCCGAGGCCGCCAAGTGTAGCGGGGATCAAGGAAAGTATTGGGAATACCATGATGTTTTGTATCAAAACCAAAAAGCAGAGAATAGCGGGGGATTTGCAGCAGTTAATTTAAAAAAGTTTGCTAAAAATTTACAACTGGATATAAATAAATTCAATACTTGTTTTGACTCAAGAGCCAAACAGCAAGAAGTTACAGATGAATTTCAGCAGGGGAGTGGGTATGGGGTAAATGCCACACCGACTGTATTTATTAACGGAGTAAAATTTGAAGGTGTCCAGCCTGTTGCTATTTACGAGCGGGCTATTGAAGCAGCATTAAAGTAAGGAGAAACGAAAATTTTACCGCTTTAATACTGTTATGTATTAAAGTGAATGTTCATAAGAGATAAATATTTGAATACTATGAAATTTTTAAAACTTATTTATTTAGCCGGCGTGCTCCTGGTTATTAATGCATTTTTGTTTTTTCCGGTATTTACTAACGCGGATACCATAACTATTGGCAACCAGCAGACTGGCAGGGCAGATTACAGCAACAGTGGTGTGGATAAAAGCATCACGGCTTTTCTCTGCACCCCGACAGACATTTCTTCGGTAAATGTGGCAACAACGCCGGGAAGTATATTATTGGATCCCAGCGTTGCCACGCAAAATCCTGCTGGTCAAGACCTCTACAACTGCATCAATAAACTCTATCGCTTCGGCATTGCCTTTGGCGCTATAGCCGGAATATTCTTTATTGTTCTAGCCGGGTATTATTATATTTCCGGCAGTGAGGCAGCTATCAGCAAAGCCAAAGGTTACGTTGGCGGAGTAATAGTTGGTTTGCTAATAATGCTAACTAGCTTTATCCTCCTTAAACAAATTAACCCAGACTTGGTCCGTTTCCGGCCTATCCAACCGCCGCAGTTTACCGATCCATGCGGAGGGCAATTCGGGCAGGGTAATTGCGCCATACCGACTTGTGAACAATTTGGTTTGTCGCAAGCCGTTTGTGATGAAAACGAAGGTACTAATCCTAGCACGGGAGCGGCAGTAGGCGGAGGTGGCAGTTGGGGTAATCCACATGCCGAAACTACTTGTTCAGGAAATTTAGGTCAACCACAATGTCCTAATTTACTAGACTTAGGAATTAGCTGTAAGGATGGACGCAATTATTGTTATATACAGAAAATTATCGCGGATCGTTTAGTAGCTCTTAAACAATACACGGATAGTCATGGCGGTCCAGCATGGACTGTGGCCGAAGCCTTTGGTCAGGGCGGTGCACCAGGTAAACATGCACATTCGTGTCATGAGCAAACTGGCTCATGCGTTGACATGGTAACGATCGCCGGGTCAGGCTCATCATATGCTCAATTATGTAACGCTATTAAAGCAGTTGGAGGATTATTGTTCAAGAATGAGGTTGAATCCAGCACCGCTGAAACCACTAGAGCATGCGGAGCTTTCATCCAAACTAAGTTCGGTAAAGGTGACCATTTGCATGTTGGCGTTCCTTAAGTTTAGATATAAATAAGATAATTAAACACAAATGTGGAATATCTTATACGGCATTGTATGTCGCATAGACTTGTTTTGCGACACTCCTATAAGTGTGCGCAAAACAAGGATTATGTTGCACGTACCCATAGGGTCGCGCAACATACATTGTGCGACGTGGTGGATATTTGGTTTTTTTCGGAATCGCTCTCCCCTGCCGGAATTGAATGGGCTTAGACTTTAATTTAGTTAGCTGGCAAAAGAATAATTTTATGATATAATACCAACAATTAGGTATTTTATTATTACTATTATACATATGTCCACCAAGACCTTAGAAAAAATGGTTAAAAATCTAAGCCAAGAAGTAGCCACCCTGCGCTCCATAGTGATTAGCGTTGTCCGGGAAGAAAAAGATCCTGAGGGTGAATATCGCCCTGAGTTTGTTAAGGACGTTCTAAAAGCAGTTAAAGAGCCAGCTAAGTATAAATTTACCGGCCGTAAAGATTTCCTAAAGCAACTGCGCGCACGCTAATGCAGGTAGTCTATACTGACAGGTTTTTAGATCAGGCGAAAGAACTCCCAAAGGAAACCCAAACGAAATTAGCACGATTGTTGGAACTGTTAGAAGTTAACCCATTTAACCCGCTGCTGCATACCAAACGGCTGATTGGCAGGCTTTCCCATGAATACTCGTTCCGGATAACCAGAGACTGGCGCGTTATTTTTATTTTTCTAGACGCAGACAGTATAAAACTTGTAAGAGTGCGCCATAGGAAAGACGTTTACAGATAGTCAATGTTTTGAGATGATAAAATTTAGGAGTATAATCAAATTATGGAACTTACCCAAGAATATTTTGATAAGGGCTTGATCAATCTTTTAGAAAAGGCTGCCACCAAACAAGATCTACAAACTCAATTAGAAGCTCAAACCGAGGAGTTAAAATCTTATACTCACGATGCTTTCGAGATTCAACAGCAGTATATGGAAGAACGATTTAAAGAAATTATCGCCTTGCTTGATGTCCGGGAACGGTTTGGACGGGTTCCGTCTTAATCACGAGTTTATAATTTAGTTTAACTTTTTTATCCGCCGCAACTCGGCTACGAGTTGCGGTAATATTTTTAAGACGTAATCCAAATCTTTCTTTGTAGTGGCTTTGCCTAAGCTGAACCGAATGCTACCTAAAACCTCTTGTTTTGACCTTCCCAGGGCTAAAAGCACGTGGGACGGATCCACGGACTTGGTAGTGCAGGCACTGCCAGTAGAAACGCAAATGCCGTAGGAGTCCAAATACAGCATAAGGCTCTCCCCTTCCACGCCGGTAAACGAAACGTTTAAATTGTTTGGCAGACGGTTCACCCTCACCCTCACCCTCCCCTCTCCCCTCGAGGGAGAGGGATTAAGGGAGAGGGGGTTTGGGCCGTTGAGTGTAACCCCAGGCATACTTTTTTTTATTTCTTTATAAAAATAGTCGCGCAGTTTCATTAGTCGCTCATTTTCCACTACACGGCTTTTTTTGGCTAAAGTCAGTGCTTTGGCCAAGCCGACAAACCCGGCCACGTTTTCCGTGCCGCTTCGAAGATTCCTTTCCTGGCCCCCGCCGTAAATAATTGGTAACAGCTGTGTTCCTTGTCGTACATATAAAACCCCAGTTTGCTTTGGCCCATAAATTTTACTCCCATTCAAGCTTAATAAGTCTACGCCCAATTTATTTACATCCAGATTTAGCGATCCCGCTGCCTGACAAGCATCGGTGTGAAAATAAATCGGATGTAATTTTTTTGCTTTGCGCTTTACGTTTTCAGCTTTTAGTTTTTTCCCTATCTGGGCAATATTCTGAACAGTGCCGACTTCGTTGTTGGCATACATAATACTAACAAGCACTGTATCTTTGCGAATGGCTTTTTTTAAATCGGCTAAATTTATAAACCCTTCTCTGTCAACTTTTAAATAAGTTATGCTCCAGCCATGTTCTGCCAGAGCTTCAATGGGGCGTAACACGGCGTGATGCTCAATGACCGTAGTAATTATGTGTCCAGGCTTTCTCACCCTCACCCTGCCCTCTCCCCTCAAGGGAGAGGAAAAATTGGAGTATTCATATGCCCGGGCAGTGCCTAAAATAGCCAAGTTAATGCTCTCTGTGCCGCCAGCGGTGAAAATTACCTCGCTGGACCTGCAATTTAAGACCTTTGCTACATCTCCCCTGACCTGAATTAATCCTTGATCAGCTTCCCTACCCTTGCTATGCAGACTGGATGGGTTTCCGTAGCTCTCGCCTAAAAACGGCTGCATAGCCCTAAAAACCGCCTTATCAAGGGGCGTGGTAGCTGCGTGGTCTAAATATATGGTTTTAGCTGATTTTTTGACGTTTGGAAGCACCTATGAATAATATCAAAGGCTGTTTATTGATGCTATTGACAGATATCTAAAACTATGCTATAATATAAGATAAAGTTGTAGGAATAGTTTTGTTCAGAATTTTAAAATTTCTGCTCTTAACTTTTCCTGTAATGATTGGGATCAAAAGAACACGTTTTATCTTTTGACTGGTATCATTGACAGGACAAGGAGGAACATCATGCCTAAAAAACAACAGCCTTTAGTTGAGAGGATTGCCTCTGAGATAATCGTTGAACAAAACGGTTTCTCGCAGGTGAACTTTTCTAGCCATTTTGCTTTCAGCGAAGTTTGCGAAAAAGCATTTGAACGTGCCTATCGCAAAACTCGTCGGATGAACCCCACTACTTTGGGGATCATCGCGGCAACTGGCAAGGCTGACAAACTGGGCGTCACGGGCACTGCTCTTTACCGGGTACATTGCGCTACGTACTTGGATAAAAAAGAGAGCGGAAAAACACTTTTGCGTACAATCGCGGCGACCGCGATTGCTGCAAAGGTGGCCGATCTTCTTGAAGATTGGTTCCGACGAGCCCAGGATGGCAAAGCGTTCGAGGATTTGGGCTTTACTTTAGTCCAGATCTAAACGCCTTAACCGTTGCCTGAACGCAAACATCAGGAAGAGCCGACACATCGCGTGCCGGCTCTTTGTTTTGTAAAACTTATCTACTAGATTTTCTGTAACCAGCTGTCTTGGCCCCGGCTTCACTGCTAAAACAAACGGGAGATTTTAACCGGTCGTAGAACGCGCCGCCCGGGACATGATAAATTTTGGAACTTGGGTTTCCTTTTATGGTACAATCCCCCGCCGTCGCGTTCGCTTTGGCGGGCAAGCCTGCTTGGGTTTGAGCTTTAGCATCAGTTGCAGTAGCTGTCGCAGCTTCCACTTGCCCAACTGCAGTACCCCCTTCTGCAGTAGCTGGCGCGGCTTGTGACTTTGTTGTATAATTTGAAGGTAAATTATTTTTATTGCTTTGCGGTTTAGTAAAGTGTCCAGTGCCAAAGCCAATAAAAAACATTAAGATCAAGCCAATTCCGTAAACGAATTTCATGCGGTTAGTTTCCATCCATTTTTTAAAATCTTTGTAACTTATCATACCCGATGCTAATTAACTAATTTATGCTAATGAAACTAATGTTCTGCAAATTTTTGCGGCACTAGCTTGGTTACTTTTAAAATCCGCAACGGTTTTAAATACCTCGCTCTAAAGTTTACAAGTAAACCTAATTTCATATCTAATATCTGTAGATACCGCTGAATTTGATAATAATCTGCCTTTAAAATAAACGGTTTGGTCTTTAGCTCCAGAATGATTTTGTTTTCAATTAGGAAATCAACCCTATCTTCAGTTTCCTGCACCCTATGTTCTCTTAAATAGTTTAAGCCTTTTTCTTTAAATTTTGCTTCAAGGAGGTCGCAATAAAGCTTTTCCTTGCGAAAGCGGCTAAGCTGATTGTGGACATCAAAACATACCCCAGTTATAATATATGACAGTTCTGGATAAATCAATTTGTTATTTTTATTTGTATCATTAGTATTCATTTGTAGATTGGTATCGGAGTATGCAATACGCTTTTGTTTTAGGGAGGGTCTATACATTGTCTTTAGCCGAACTGCTGGTGGTGTTGGCCTCCGAGGTTAAAGAAGAAATAAAGATACTGGACTGTTCTTTTGAGGTGCTCATTATTGAGTCTACCTCTGCCTTAAATGTAGAGAAACTCCAGGCAAAATTAGGGGGTACTATTAAGATACTAAAAATTATTGATCTTGTAAAAAAACGCGAGCAAGATAGCGTAAATTTCGCTTTGCGGCACTATTTTAAGCCCAGCAAGCTGAAAAGCGTTTTTTTAAAAAATTACAAAGGCAAAATTCAGTTTGGCGTGAGCATTTACTTGCTTGACCCAAATGTGCAGGCCTTTGGCGAACCAATGCGGCTTGGTATGTTTATTAAGCGGGCGCTTCAGGATGCGGGTAGCAGTATTCGTTTGGTTCTGCCGGAGTTCAATTCTCTTGCTTTGGCCTCTGTGGTTGTGACAAAAAATTTGCTGTTAAGTAAGGGCGCGGAAATTGGTGTTTTGGTCGGCCCAAATAAAGTATACGTGACCAAGACTTTAACAGTTCAGGATTTTGAAGACTACGGCCGGCGCGATTATCAGCGGCCGGTCCGGAGTGAATTGCAGGGAATGATTCCGCCAAAGGTTGCCCAGATTATGTTGAACTTGGCCAACGTAAAAACAAACAGCACTATCTTAGACCCGTTTTGCGGTTTGGGCACAATTCCCCAGGAAGCCATTTTGTTGGGTCTCCGCGCTTTGGGAACAGACATAAACCCGGTTGCAATTTCCGGTAGCGAGAAAAACCTGGAGTGGTTTAGGAATCGCTACAAGGTACCGCCAGGGAAATATCATTTAGATGTTTCCGATGCCCGCAAAGTTTCCTCTGTAGTGCAAAATTTGGCCAAATTAGGCGGGTTTAAGGAAATTGCGGGGATTGTTACGGAAGGCTATTTAGGGCCGCTATATAGCCAATTTCCCAAGCTTGCGGAAATGGAGAAAAACTTTAAGGAGCTAACTGGCCTTTACGAAGCAGCCTTTGCCGAGTTCACAAAATTTTTGCCAAAAAAGGCGCGCGTGGTGCTGTGCCTGCCGGCCTATAAGAAAAACCAGAAAGACTACGAAATGTTCCCTACCGTTGACTTTATTACCAAACTTGGCTATAATTTAGTGGATTTAATTCCGGAAAAAGTGGCAAAATCTTTTAAGTTTTTAAAGTTAACGCCGCGAGGCACGGCAATTTACGACCGCAAAGACCAAATTGTCGCCCGGGAAATAATCGTGTTTGAGAAAATATAATTCGAATTATCCGAAAACTGCAATCCGAACGACGCGAATTCGGAGCATTCGGATATAATTCGGGACATTAGGATTATAAACTATGGCTCATAAAAAGGCTGGAGGCTCAACTAGTTTAGGCCGAGACTCCGTATCTAAAAGATTAGGCGTTAAAATATTTGGCAACCAAGCCGTGAAAAAGGGCGAAATTATTGTCCGGCAGCACGGTACTAAATTTGCCGCGGGCAAAAACGTAAAAGTTGCCGGTGACTCTACTTTGTATGCTTTAACGGGTGGCTTGGTAAGATTTCAAAAAAAACAAGTGCGAAAGTTCCACGGAAATCTTAGAACCACTCGTATCGTCAGCGTAGAATCAATCGCAAAATAGATTTATTAGCGCGCAGCCCCGTAGCGTCCGCCGCAGGCGGCCTGCTACTGGGGTGGTCACCAAATTCCACGGCAATCTGCGCAAGACCAGAATTGTTAGCATAGAGCCAGTTGGTAAAAAGTAGTTGATAAATTTTCAAAACCCCTGCCTGTGGCAGGGGTTTATTTTGATAATTATTTCTTTTTAATCACTGCCTGGATAAAGCCGCTAAACAGTGGGTGTGGGTTAAGCGGGTGGCTCTTGAATTCCGGATGAAACTGACTGCCGACAAAAAACGGATGGTCTTTCAGTTCTATAATTTCCACCAGCTTGCCGTCTGGCGTGGTGCCGGAAATTATTAGCCCGGCTTTTTCCAGGCGCGCCCGGTAAGCGTTGTTAAGTTCAAAACGGTGGCGGTGACGCTCGGAAATTTTCGCTGGGCCCCGGGCTTTAATCCAGCCGGATTTTAAGTAGGCAGTTTCAGTTTTGGTGCCGCGTTTAATAACGCAGTCCCAGGCGCCCAGGCGCATGGTGGCGCCGTATTCTCTTTTGAGCAGTTTTTTCTCCTGATCGGGCATTATGTGGATAACCGGATGCGGGTTGTCGTCGTCCACTTCGGTAGTGTTGGCGTTGCGCAGTTTGGCAGCGTGGCGGGCAAATTCAATTGTGGCCATTTGCATGCCATAGCAAAGTCCCAAATAAGGAATTTTGTTGGTGCGGGCGTAGCTAATAGTTTCTATCATTCCTTCTGTTCCTCTACTGCCAAATCCCCCCGGAACGACTATGCCATCGTAGCCGCTAAGTATCTTTTTGCTACCCTGTTCCTCAACTTTGACGCTGGAAACCCAGTGCAAATTGGTTTTGACGTTGTTTTGCCAGGAGGCGTGCTTTATGGCTTCCACCACAGAAATGTAAACGTCTGGCAGTTTATAAGCGCCGGTTTCGTAATATTTGCCCACCACCGCTATGTTCAGTTCCTTTTTGCTTTTATTAAGCTTAGATATTTTTGTTAAAAGATTTTTCCAGCTTTTCATGTCCTGCCGCTTTGGCTTCATACCAAACTTGGCCAAAATTTTGTCAGTCAGTTTTTGCTGGTCAAAAGTAAGCGGTACGCGGTAAATGGTGTCTGCGTCTGGCGCAGAAATAATATTTTCTTTCGGGACGTTGCTAGTCCAGGACAAAGTTTCTTTTCTGCGGTCATCCAGGGCGTCTTCTGCGCGGGCAATAAGGAAGTCTGGCTGAATGCCGGAGGCAATCAGCTGGCGAATGGAATTTTGTACTGGCTTGCTTTTCATTTCGCCAATGCTTGGCGGTGTAGGCAAATAGCCAACGTGAATGTGAATGACATCGCGGTTGTCCCGGTATTTCATAATGCGGTTGGCCTCTATGAACAAAATGTTTTGGTACTCCCCGACTGTGCCGCCAATTTCACAAATGACAAAGTCAGCTCTGCGTTTGCGGGCGGCAAGTTCTAGGCGCCGGATAATTTCTTCGGGCACATGCAGAGCCACTTCCACGTCCTCTCCGTTATATTCAAAATTCCGCTCTTTTTGGATGATAGTTTGGTAGATTTGGCCATTGGTCACATAGTTGGCGCCCGAAAGCGTGGTGTCCAAAAAGCGTTCGTAATTGCCTATGTCCTGGTCGGTTTCCATGCCGTCGTCAGTGACAAAAACTTCGCCGTGTTCCTGCGGGCGAATAGTGCCAGCGTCCACGTTTAAGTAAGCGTCGCATTTCACTGGTGCTACTGTGTAGCCGCGGGACTGTAATAAGGCGGCAATGGAAGAAGTAGTCACGCCTTTGCCCACACTGGATATGACTCCGCCGGAAACGAAAATGAACTTAGTGTTGATCTTTTTTGCCTTGCGCGGCTTAACGTGGTAGGACATATGTTTAGTAATTAGTAAATAGTAAGTAGTAAATAGAAAATAGAATTATTTTGTGAACCCGCTCACCAAAATTTTAAATTTATGGTGTGGGGGTGAATTTGAAAGTAGAAAGAATTTTTAATAAAATATTCAGATTTTCTTTACTATTTGCTTGAACATCAATGCGATTACAGTTTTTTAAGTCTTGTTTACAGATGATCCAATTTGGAATGACGTCTGTAAATTGATACAAGAAAATGCTTGAATCATTCTTTAAGTCCCACTGTCTGCTCGTAACTTGTTTATTAGCTATTTGGCTATTTTTAACTATAGGGTTGCTCAGTGGTAGCCCATAATCAAATTCTCCACGAGGTAAGATAGCTAATGTAGATTGGTTATTGGTTATGAAATAGCCTTCCGCATTGCTAAAATTTTCTTTTAATGTCCAGCTCTCCGGATAACTAATTTCAAATCCATACTTGGCATTTTTATAAGATTTCCAGTTTGAGGTGTAAGTAGTATCAGCGGTGTTAGCAGGAGTCGCAGGTGCGGGAAGGGGTTTTTCCAAGTAAACTTTGTTATTAAAAAAACAATTTTTTGGCGGGCCGTCTAAAATAGGTCCGCCGGCTTTTTGGCACTCCTCAAAGTTGGTGACTTTTTGGTAAGTGTAAGCAAACAATTTGTAGTTCAGGGCAAAAGTTACTCCTAGGATCAGGACTAGAAATCCTAAAACCCCCCAAATAATTTTCCTTGTTGTTATTTGCATTTTAAGTGTTGCCATAACTCACGGCCGTGAGTTATGCAAGCATTGTTATTCAGCTTGAATTTCTAAATTTGCTTTTGCTTCTATCCCCTGCCCCAGCTTTAGTTTTATGGTGTGGGTTCCGATTTCTTTAATTGGATGTTCTAGGTCAATCTGATTTTTGGAAAGCTTTGAAACCGTTTTTTTATTTACTGCATCTAAAATGTCTTTTTCATGGACACCGCCAAACACCTGCCCCTTCTCCCCCACTTTAACCTTTATGGTAAAGCTTTTCGTTTCCAATTCAGCTTTGAGTTGGGAAAGTTTTTCTAGTTCTTTTTGCTTGCGTTTGTCAGCGCTTTGCAATGCCCTTTCTACCTTTGCCAAAACTTGAGTAGTGGCAATTTCCGCAAAGCCTTTGGGAATAAGGTAGTTGGTGGCGTAGCCCTCGCGCACCTCTTTGACTTCGCCGGTTTTGGCAAATCCGTTCAAATTTTTGGTAAAAATTACTTTCATAAAAAAAACTCTCCGCGCGAGAGTGTATATTGCCAATCGGCTAAAGCCAGATTAGCGGCTCTTTCTTATTATATCTACTCTGAAAAAATATACAAGCCCTGCGTCCTGGGGACAACTTTAGCTAGATACGGAGGTATTTGCGTATAGCCAAAAGGCTGGACAAAATGCTTAAAAACAGAGCAATCAGGAGCTGTAAGGCTATGACGTATTGAAAATGTAAATAATTTTGGGAAAAAATATTACTCCCGGAGTTCAAATAGGTATTTATTTTGGGAAGAATGCGCCAGTAAACAGGAACTAAGAGTAGTCCGGTAATAACTGATGCCACCAAACTGCTTGTAATAGCTTCAACAATAAAAGGGCCCCGAATATACCAGTTAGTTGCGCCCACCAGGCGCATAATTTCCACTTCTTCTTTGCGGTTGTAAATAGTTAAAGTAATAGTGTTATAAATTACCAAAATAGCAATGAGGCCAAATATTATTAACAAGCCCAGGCCAAAGGTAACTATAAAACGCAAAATTCCGCTAAGCCGGTTTATTACCACGCGATTGTCTTCAAAGTTAACTTTGTCTATGACGTCCTTGTACTTATCGTCATTTAGTTGTCCTGCAATGGCCGGATAGTCGTCCAAAGTTTGGGCTTTCACTTGCAGGGTCCCAGGAAGCGGGTTTTCGTTAAGTTGATTGAGAGATTCAGTAATGAGCGAATCGTTTTTATGCCGTTCTTTAAAATCTGCCAAGGCCTGCTCCGCGGAAACAAATGTTACGCTTTTTACTTTTGGATTGCTTTCCAAGTCGTCTTTCACAACTTGGATTTTATTGTCCGAAGTTCCTGCCTTAAAGTAAGCGCTTATGTCTACTCGTGCTTGAATAGTGTTTATGGAATATCTGGTTACAGTGAACAGCAATGTCAGCGTAGAAAGAATAATTAAGGTTACTACCATAATTAAAGTGGACGCTAAAGACAGCCAGGTATTGCGCTTGAAATTTACCAGCCCGGTTTTTATTGCCCTGAAAAAAGAAATGGTATTCATATTCACTAATGCACTAATAACACTAATGACACAAATGTTCGAATTAGTAAGATTGGTGTAATTTGTTTATTCGTGGTTTATAATTTATACTTGCCTTTTTCCTGTTCCATGGTAATTTGTCCGCCTTCTATGGTAATAACGCGTTTCCGTATTTTATTTACTAAACTTGAGTCGTGGGTTGCTAAAATTACTGTGGTGCCTAATTTGTTTATTTTATTTAGCAAATCCAGAACTTCGTCGGCGTTAATTTCGTCCAAATTTCCCGTTGGTTCGTCAGCGAGTAGCAACACCGGCCGGTGGGACAGGGCGCGGGCAATGGCCACTCGCTGTTTTTCCCCGCCAGACATTTCGTGCGGAAAGCTTTCCCGTTTGTGGAGCAGCCCGACCAATTCCAAAATTTTGGGCACGTCTTTGTCTATTTTTTCCTTGCGGTGCCCGGAAACTTCCATGGCAAAAGCCACATTTTCAAAGGCGGTTCGTTTAGGCAGTAGTTTAATGTCCTGGAAAACAATGCCAATTTTTCGGCGCAAGTAAGGCAAGTCGCTGTTTTTCACGGAAGATAAATCTATATCGTCTATTAATATTTTTCCGGAAGTCAGCGGTTCTTCGCCAATAAGCAGTTTAAGTAAGGTAGATTTTCCGGCACCAGACATGCCAACCAGGGAGAGAAATTCTCCCTGGTCAATATTTAAGTTAATGCCGTTTAACGCTTTTGCGTTTCCGTAATGTTTAACAACGTTTTCAAATTTTATCATTGCTTACATTATACCATAATTATTGTTTAATATCCTTTATTCCTCTAACGTATTCATAAATCGGTGACCAGCTCAGGCCGAAACTAAAAGCAAATAAATATTCCTCAAGCGGAACCCGGGACAATAAAATTCCGCTTAGATTTTGTACACTGTAATAGTCATGAACATAATTGGGATAAACACCTAAAAAAATTAAACTTAATACCGTATAAACAAAAAGGTATGAAATTCCCCCCAATATTACATGAGGAATTAAGTCGTTTCTTTGCAAGCAAATAACTAAGGCTACACTAAACCCGAAGCCAATGAGTACGTAAATAAGATTAACGGGCAAAAAAATATAGATTGAGGTTGCTGCTATCAGACCTGTTAATAATGCATAATGAGGGCGATGTTTTAAGTGGATGTGTCCTAGCTTTTTGCGGAATAAGGTTTCATATAGGGCAGCTGCAATTCCACCTGTAAAAAACATATACACTGCGTCCTCCAGAGCATAACCGCCTGTAATCCTTCCCAAATTAAACAGGGTGTCAGGATTCCAGTATCCGGGAACTATGGTTCTTTCAGGCGACAAGTTTGGTGCCACGAATTTTATAAGTATAAAGCCAAAACTTAGAATGAGCATGTAATATAAGCCGCTCCATATCATGTCTTTTCGGAGATCTCGGCGGTAAATATAAAAAGGTAACCAAGTCAATCCCACAATGATTATTCCTACTACGTAGTGCATTTTATTTCACCTGTTTTTCTAAATATTTTTCCACGAATTCGTCTATTTCGCCGTTTAGAATTTTATCGGGATCGGAACTTTCAAAATTGGTGCGGTGGTCTTTGACCAGTTTGTAAGGATGAAGCACGTAACTGCGAATTTGGTTGCCCCATTCCGCGGATTTGAACTCGCCGCGCAGTTCTTTTTTTTCTTTCGCCAGTTTTTCTTCTTCCAAAGCTTGTAGCTTGGCAGTGAGAATTTTCATGGCTATTTCCCGGTTTTGGTGCTGGCTGCGCTCATTTTGAATGCTAACTTTTAGGCCAGTGGGAATGTGGGTAATGCGAATGGCTGAATAAGTGGTGTTTACGCTCTGGCCGCCGTGACCAGATGCAGTATTGGCTTCTATTTTTAAATCTTTTTCGTCCAACTTGATTGACTCCTTTTCTTCTAAAATGGGTAGTAATTCGAGCAAAGCAAAAGAAGTTTCCCTGGTATGAGCCGGATTAAAGGGGCTAAGCCTGACCAGGCGGTGAACACCCGCTTCGCTTCGCAGCAGCCCATAAGCGTAAGGACCATGAACTTCCACTGTTACGGATTTTATGCCGGCTTCACTTCCTTTGCTTTGATCAATAATTTCCGTGCTAAAACCTTTTTGCTCGGCGTAGCGCAAATACATGCGCAGCAGCATTTCGGTCCAGTCTTGGGCGTCTGTCCCGCCAGCGCCGGCGTGAATGGAAAAAATGGCGTTGTGGTCGTCGTATTTTTTGGAAAGTAACGCCACAAAAC
>ORMF011290586.1_pt1 | contig 34832 bp, 35 predicted proteins | sample 1779871 | NCBI WGS metagenome assembly ORMF01 (sample SAMEA104232316, study PRJEB22302) | groundwater metagenome | biome: forest; feature: aquifer; material: groundwater | place: USA | collected 2011-08-07 | depth 5.4 m
CGTAGACCTGCAAGCGTCGCCGGACTACGTAAAGCTGGCGGAGGCCTACGGCGGCGTGGGAATGCGGGTCGAACGACCGGAAGATGCCCGCGCTGCGATCGATGAAGCGATAAAGATTCGCGATCGGCCGATCGTCATCGACTTCCAGATCCCGACGGAGGAAAACGTGTATCCCATGATCCCATCCGGCCAGAGTATCGATGAAATGAGGATCCGTGAGAACCTGGAAGAGCTGAAGGCGAGCGTCCATGCAGACAGCGAAGCCTGGTCGTTTTCAGACCAGGAAAAGGTGCTGGCGCGGTACGTCGAGGTTGCGGAAGGAAGAGAACATGCCGAACGCACTAAGTAACTCAATGATCGCCCAGCTTCAGCAGCAGCACGTGATCACGGTGTTGGTCGAGAACCACGCGGGGGTGCTTGCGCGGGTGGCCGGACTTTTCGCCCGGCGGGCATACAACATCGAGTCGCTTACGGTATCCGTGACCGACGATCCCGGGATATCGCGTATGACCATCGTGGTCGGAGGGGACCACCTTGTGCTGGAACAGATCACGAAACAGCTCAACAAGCTGATCGAGGTTATCCGCGTGGTCGACTACACGGAAATTCCGGCGGTCGAGCGAGAGCTGGCGCTGGTCAAGGTGTCTGCAGAGCCAAAGGACCGCGGCGAGATCATGCAGATCGTGGAGGTTTTCCGAGGTCGGATCATCGACATAGACGAGAAGACTTTTACGATCGAAGCGACCGGGAGCCCGGAGAAGATCGACAAGATCCACGTGCTGTTGATGTCCTATGGGATCAAGGAAATGGTCCGGACCGGGGTGATAGCAATGGCGCGCGGCGGACGAACGGCATAATTCTCACAACAGAGGTCGCAGAGGACGCGGAGGATTCGGAACTAAAGTGTATTCGTGTGATAGATTCTTGTCGTCCAGTCTCATTCCCGCCCTTTCTTTGGTTTCCTCTGCGTCCTCTGTTGTGATTAAACGAGCCTTAAATGGATGAGATGCGGGAGATTGTTACTCGGGAGCAGGTGGAGCACTGGTTTCTGCTCCTGGCGCTGGTGGCGCCCGTCGTCGGTGCGGCTCTGGGGGCTTTGGGCGGCGGCCTTAAGGGCAGAGTGGGCGCGGGGGCGGCAAAGGGTTTCCTGATCGGGCTGGTCGGTCCGGTCAATCTACTTCTGTGGAAGATATACAATGGGATTACCGATCGTCTCGGATTGGATTCGGTCAAAAACCTCGTTGTAAACCTTGCACTCTTCATCGGCCTGGGAATCGGCGCCGGCCTAATCGCGGGATTCCTCTACCGCCGCGGAATGCCGCATGGCCCGGACGAAGGACTGGCGCCGGTTGGGGCGACCCCGGCGCCAACAGCCGGTGGTGCGGGCGCCGGCCGCCGGTCGGAAGAGTCCGATACTTCGGTCAGAGACGCCTGACCTCAACGGAATTGTTGGTTGAAAGCAATGGGAGAGACCGGTACGAACTGGCAGGTTTGGCAGAAGCCGGAGATCGCCGCGCGATTCACGGAACGGCGTCGCGGCGGCATGCTGGGCGGCGAAGCGCAGCTTGACACGATGCTGCGGCTGCTCAAATACGTCGATGCGCCCCAGTTGACGGTCCTCGACCTTGGATGCGGGGACGGGATACTGCTCCAGACCATTATGTCGGCCTATCCGGTATCCCGCGGGGTTGCGCTGGACGGCTCTTGTTCCATGCTGGAGAAAGCCGAGGTCCGGTTTCAGGGGCTCGGGCTTTTCAGCGACCTCGTGGATTATGTTGAGGCGGATTTCAATATGCCGGAATGGATGGACAGCCTGCCGGTCCGGCAGTTCGATGCCGTTGTCTCCGGGTTCGCAATACACCACAGCGAGGACGACCGCAAGCGGACTCTTTATGCGGAGATTAACGGTCTCTTAAATCCCGGAGGGGTTTTCATCAACGTCGAACACGTTTCAAGTGCGACCGCGCTTGGCGAGGAGCTGTTCGAAACGGCGTACGCTGAAAACCTCGCCCGCCACCGGATGTCGCTTGGTGAGGAAACAACACTGGATGACGTTCTGGACGAGATACGCACCCGGCCGGACAAGGCGGCGAACCGCCTGACCCCTCTTGAAAAACAGCTCGGCTGGCTACGCGAGATCGGGTTCTTGGATGTCGACTGCTACTGGAAGCAATTCGAGCTGGCTATTTTGGGAGGATACAAATCCGGGCGTTAGGAATTGGAATGTTGATGCTTGGGACTGCGAGGAGAACGACATGAGCAAAACAATTTTGCTGGTGGACGACGAGCAGGCCACCGTGCGTCTGTTGGAGATGAACCTTGTTCGAGCCGGATACGACGTTTTGAAAGCGTACGACGGAATTCAAGCGCTGGAGATTGTAAGACAGACTCCGCCGGACCTCATGTTCCTGGACGTAACGATGCCGCGAATGGACGGCAAGGAAGTACTAACGACCATGAAGTCCGATCCGGCTTTAAAGGACATTCCCGTTATCATGTTCACTGCAAACCGCGAACAGGAAGACCTGGATGAAGCCCTTCGTGAGGGCGCTGAATACTTCGTGGCGAAGCCGGTCAATCCGGTCGAGTTGATGGGTATGATCAAGCGGTTCTTCGAGGATCGCGGGCAGTTCGACGACTGGGAGCAATTGCCGGGAACGTAAGTTGGACGATTCGAACGCCAAACGTGTGATGCGGCGTCATCTTGTGGTGACGAAACGGATCCGTTCATTGGACCCTCATCGCGACTCGGCGGAATTTGCCGAGGGCAGATTGGTGGATTACAGTGAGCGTATCATGGAACTTGTCCGGCTGCGAGACGAAGCTCCCGAGGACATTGCGACGCTGCAGGGGCTGATTTCCGTTTCGATGAAACTGCTGGTATTGAAGCGGGAGCAATTCAACCTGCCCGTCGTTCATGGCAGCGAAATCTCGGATGAGGACAATCTGGATAGCGGTGGAACGGGCATGCCGGCGCCGATTACCGGTGGGCCCTGGTCGCTTTCAGGGTCCGGTGGACGGCTGTTCACCGAATCGGCTGAATGGAACGACTGGTAGGGAGAATTGCCATGATCAAAGATTTATCCATCGCTTTCGCAGCGTTTATGACGTTGATTCCGGCCGGGCAGAGTGAGACAATACGAATTCCGATGAAGGCATGCAGATTGACGCGGCCCGCAAGGATCGACATCAAGATCGACAAGAAGGGCAATCCATCGATCAATCAGAAGCCCGACTTCCAGCTTGTATGGAAGGGCAGCGTCACTGTGGATCGCGAGTCGTTCGACATCTACTTGCCAAGGGCCGGCTCGTATTCGCTGAAAAACACCGCTAAGGACGATGGGGATCTCTATAACACCAGCACGCTCATCTCGATCGACAGCAACCATGACGGTCGACTGACGGAAGACGAGGGATGGTTTGCCAATCTCCCGATTCGGATTGGCGACAAAATGTTCGAAGCCGTTCAGATCGCGCCGAACGGCAATTCGGTGGAATTGAAGCCGTCCGCCAAACCGCTCAGCGGAATTGTCGTCGGGCGCAAAATCCCGCCATTTGCGTATAAGTCGCGCGACGGCAAATCGGTCACGCAGGATACCTATAAGGGAAAAGCGGTTCTGCTGGACGTTTGGAGCGTGACCTGACACGTTTGCATAGAAGAGTTCCCTCTGGTCCAGAGGGCGATCAAGAAGTATGGCGGCCGTCTGCAGGTCATTGGCTTGAGTGTCGACGGAGCGTTGGGGTTTGAATCAGATTACGTCAAAAACCGTGAGAAACAGATCCGTCAGCAAGGTGCTTGGACCTGGCCGAATGTATACGACCCTCAGGGTTTCGCCGGGGTAATGCGGCGGCTTAACGTTTCCGGCTACGGCCTTGTACTGATCGCGCCCGACGGCAAGGTCTTGGGTAAGGGAATCCGGATGGACAGCGTCGAGCCAATGTTGGACAGGCTGTTCACGGCCGCCAAATAGGATCGCGAATCTCTCCGTTCCGGGCGACAGCCGTTCCAAAATAGAAGGAGACTTGAGACCTATGCCTGCGAAGGTTTACTACGAGGACGATGCCGATATCGGTTTGATCCGCGGAAAGAAGATCGCGATAATCGGTTACGGCAGCCAGGGACACGCCCATGCTCTGAATCTAAAGGAGAGCGGAATGGACGTTTGCGTCGGCCTGCGGCAGGGAAAGTCCTGGGATGCGGCGGAAAGCGACGGACTGAAGGTTCTTTCCGTTAGCGACGCGGTCAAGGAAGCCGACATCACCATGATCCTGGTGAATGATGAATTCCAGGCGCAGCTGTACCAGGAGAGCATCGAGGAAAACCTGAGTCCGGGCAATGCGCTGGCGTTTGCGCACGGCTTCAATATCCACTTCGGACAAATCGTGCCGCCGAAGGACGTGGACGTGTTTATGGCAGCGCCCAAGGGGCCGGGGCATCTGGTACGCCGGGTGTATACCGAGGGGAAGGGTGTGCCTTGTCTCATCGCGGTTCATCAGGATGCCACGGGCCGGGCGAAGGATATCGCGCTGGCTTACGCTCGCGGGATTGGCGGAACGCGAGCGGGCGTGCTGGAGACCACCTTCAAAGAGGAAACGGAAACCGATCTGTTCGGTGAGCAAGCCGTTCTCTGCGGCGGCGCCACGGCATTGGTAAAGGCCGGTTTCGAGACCCTCGTCGAGGCAGGCTATCAGCCGGAGATCGCCTACTTTGAGTGCCTGCATGAGCTGAAGCTCATCGTGGACCTAATGTACGAGGCCGGAATCGCCGGAATGCGCTACTCCATCTCCGACACGGCCCAATATGGCGACATGACGCGCGGCCCGAGGCTGATCGACGAATCGGTGCGCGGCCGCATGAAGGAGATCCTGAAGGAAGTGCAAGGCGGACAGTTTGCTCGGGAATGGATATTGGAAAACCGCGCTAATCGCCCGGTCTTTCGCGCGCTGGCGGCCCAGGACCAGAACCACCAGATCGAACAGGTGGGCCAGCGGCTCCGTGGCATGATGAGCTGGGTGAAGCCGGCGGTCGCGACGCCGCAAGAGGAACAGAAGTTGAATCAGAGGGTCCAGAATCTAGAGTTCAGAGAATAGGTCGATCCGCGCGCTTCGCGGCCCAATGGTGTTTGGGCGACCAGCCTAACGATTGAAACTGCAAATGCCTACCCGAATCCATATCTTCGACACCACACTCCGCGATGGCGAGCAGTCTCCTGGCGCGTCGCTGAATGTTCACGAGAAGATCGAGATCGCGAGGCAGCTCGAGCGGCTGGGAGTGGACGTGATCGAGGCCGGTTTCCCTATCTCGTCGCCCGGCGACTTTCAGGCGGTCCAGGAGGTTTGCAAGGTAGTCAAGAATGCGACCGTTTGCGGGCTCACGCGGGCGGTGCCGAAGGACATCGACGTGGCCGCGGATGCGCTCAAAGGGGCCAAGCGGCCGCGCATCCATACCGGGCTTGGAGTTTCCGACAACCACCTCCAGTACAAGCTTAAGCTGACTCGCGATGAGGCGATGGAACGCGGCGTGACAGCCGTCAAACATGCAAAGAAATACGTGGAAGACGTAGAGTACTTCCTTGAGGACTCCGGCCGGGCGGATCCGGACTATCTTTGCAGGGTAATCGAGGCGGTCATAAAGGCCGGCGCGACAGTGATTAACGTCCCGGATACCACCGGGTTCGCCACGCCGGAGGAGTATGGCGCGCGGTTCAAGATGATCTGCGAGCGCGTTCCGAATATCGATAAGGCGAGGCTCTCCGCCCATTGCCATAACGATCTGGGAATGGCAGTCGCAAACTCGCTGGCCGCAGCGATGAACGGCGCGCGCCAGATCGAGTGCACAATCAACGGGATCGGGGAACGAGCCGGAAACACGAGTTTGGAAGAAGTGGTCATGGCGATGAAGGTGCGCCAGGATTTCTTCGATTTGGAGACCGGAGTTGTGACGCCGGAGATATATAACACCAGTCGCATGGTCTCGAATCTCACGGGAATCCTGGTGCAGCCGAACAAGGCGATCGTCGGATCCAATGCTTTCGCGCACTCATCCGGAATCCATCAGGACGGCGTCCTAAAGGAGCGGTCGACATACGAGATCATCGATCCCACCGAGGTCGGAATTCCGGAAAGCAAGATCCTGCTGACCGCGCGATCCGGACGTCACGCGCTGCAGCACCGACTGCAGGAGCTCGGCTACCGGCTGAACGAGAACCAGATCGACAAAGTCTACGAGCGGTTCCTCGCGGTCGCCGATCAGAAGAAAATGGTCTATGACGAAGACCTGGAAGCAATTGTCGCAGACGAGACGTCGACGGTCAAAGTGAGCTACGAGCTGCTCCACGTACAGGTGGTTTGCGGCGATCCGGGTATTCCGAGCGCAACCGTAAAGCTGCGGAATGCCGACGGGGAGGTCTTTGTGGACTCCGATCATGGCACCGGGCCCGTCGATGCGATCTATCGGGCCATTAACCGAATCGTGAACGTCGAAAACGACTTGACAGAGTTCTCAGTTCAGGCAGTCACACAAGGGATCGATGCGCTCGCGGAGGTGTCTATACGGATCCGGCAGGGAAACAGTATGTACACGGGCCGCGCCGCGCACACCGATATCTGCGCGGCCAGCGCAAAGGCATATCTGCACGCGCTGAACCGGCTGCTCGACCGGGTGACGCACGGGGCGGTGGAGAAGACGCTCGAGCACGTGTGATCCAGCCGGCAGGGGTTATTCCGGTACGACAGTCAGCATATTCGCATCGCGCGCGATTACCCAGCGCCCGGCCTGCTTCTGCACGATCGACAGCGTATAGCCGGCCCGCTTGACGGGCGCTCCGCCGGTTTTCGGCGTCATTGTGACTGCGAGTTTCGTCCAGAGAAACGCCCACTCGCCCAGCACTTTGATCTCCTGGATCTCACTCTCCGCCTCCAGCTTGACATCTTTGATCGCAGACTGGGCCGCCGCGAATGCGGACTTTCCTCGCATCGGCGGCTGGCCGGTCACAAGAAACACGACGTCGTCGGACATAAGACTCAAAACAGTATCCGTATCCCCGGCTTTCGAGGCGCTCAGCCAGGTCGCCACCAGATCCCGGATCGCCTGTTCATCATTTTCCATGTTCTTTCTCCGCGTTCGAGTTATGCATCTGCATGCAGCTCTCGATCTACTAAGTCGATAAGCCCTTCAATATCCGCGAGAGAGGAATGACTTCGGTCGAATCACTGCTGCAAGCTTGACCGATGATATCGCTCCAGGGTTCCCCGGGTCCTGCCAAAGCCCAGCTCGCGGCGCGCGGTTTGGAAGCGACCGTGCCGTGCTCAAGCGAGTATAAGATTCTGCAAAGAGTATGGACCGCATATGCTCGGTAGGACGGGACATCTCTCCATTCGCTATCGGGCTTACGTGAGATCTCCTCTCGCAGATAGGCGAGCTCGCGCTCCAGCGCATTAAACATGATCTCCAGAGTAACCTCCGGCACGAATGATACTGCCGGAGGCCCGAATAGCGTCACACCACTGTCGAGAACGTTCATCCACACGATCGGATTTCCGTCCGACCCGCATCGGGTGAGACGCCCGAATTGATAAAGACACGCCCGTGAGCCCATCGTGAGGACTTCGTCACGGATCAGGAATGTTGCCTGCAGTCTCTCCGTCCAGGAATTAGCAGCGGTCTCCAGGACGAGCCAACTGTTTACTCTGCGGAACTGCGCCTCGCTCAACTCCCTCTTGGTGACTACAAGGCAGTCGACATCGCTGCGCGCGGGGTCAAAAGCATTCTGCGTTAGGGAACCGTAGAGGTAAACGCCGACCAGGTTGCGGCCGAGGATGGTGGGAAGTTGCGTGGAGAGATCGTGAAGCAGCGCGGATACGGGAGCGGGGATGTGTATCATGGGGGTGCGGCCGGTCGGCCGCCGGGTGGGAAGTCCTTCGCGTATCTCTTTAAGAGCGCGGTAACGTCGTTCGGAACAAAATAGATCTTTCCGTGGATGTGCTTCGTCTCACCCGGCTTCAATCCGCCGATCCGGAAGTCGCTGTGGAGGCACGTTATGACACCCTGGAACAGCTCCTGATACGGGTCCCACGCGGTCGCAAAAATCATCTCGTCGTCGGCGCTGAAACAGCCGATCAGCCCATTGGTGGGGGTGTTCGGATTGAGCGGGCGTGGGTTGACGTCGGCTTGCGGCACGCCGGGCGCAGCCCAGACCTGGCCGGGCGTGTATCGAGCCTCCGTCGCCCAATCTTTGGTCGGCATGAGAGATAGGCGGCCATCGAGAAACACGAACGATTTCTTCAAGTACTCGTAAGTTGCAGCATTCTTAGCGTCGCCCAGCCCCGTGAACTCGCCGACTCGGATGCACGGCTGCGCCCAATGGGCCTCAGACGTTTGGTCGGTGGGATTGTGGGCGACCAGCCGGAAGTCCACCTCATCCTCGCGCGCCGTGATCGTGTGATCTACTGTGACGCCGTCTTTGAGCGTACACTTGAGCTTGATCCGCGTGCGATCCTTATTGGTGGAAACCAGCTCGGTCTTATGGCCGATGACCGTGTGACTGGACCAATCCGTCGTATGCGAGTTGGGGCGGCAATACGCTTCCAGGTAGAGGATCTTCATCTCCCGGCCGGGCAGATCCTCGCCGGAAATGGTCAAGAAGTTCCGGTCCCACTGGATTGTCAGGCGTGGAGAATTCCCGTCGGGAATGTAAGCGCCCATGGCAACGAGGAGGGGGATTGTCCACTTGATCACGGAGATGCAGCTCATGTTACGTCTTGACGAATCATGGGAAGTCACTTCGCGGGAACGTGGACTTCCAGGAGGCGTTTCGGTACAAGGCCAACCTTAACGTCGGCAACGCGGCGGCGGGGATCGCAATCCACGATCGTGATGCTGTTTTCCCCTGCGTTGGCGGAGTAGGCGAACTTTCCATCGGGACTGAAAGTAAGCCAGTTCGGGGCATCGCCGACGGCAACCGTCGACACATACCGCGGCATGGAGCCGGTGATATCGTAGATCATAAGTCCGTTGCCGATAAAGCTTGTAACCCAGAGCTCGCGATCTCCGGGCCGAAGCTCGAGCCCGTGCGTGTTCATGTAGGCGAACTTCGAGCGCTGATCCGCTGGCGGCAGCGGCCGTTCGACGCGCTCCACTTGTTTGCCGGTCGTGAGATCGGCCCACGCGAATCCATGCAGGCCCGCAAGCGCGACAAATAGCCGCTTGTCGTCATGCGTGACGCAGAGCGGCCGGACATCGCCATCGAATGTGACGGTCTTCACCGGCGTGTGGGCGTGAGTGTAGTCGAACTGGCGAACCAGTCGCCCCTCTACGGCAGTGACGTACATGAATTGCTTGCTGCGAGGACAGTAGCAGTTGTGAGGACCCCGCCCGACCTCCACCGTCTTAACAACGTGCATGGATTCCGCGTCGATGATGTCCGCCGTCCCGCGATTCCGAATGGCGACATACACCCATTTCCCGTCGGGAGTTACTGCAAGCTGATTTGGCGTTCCGCTGGTGGGAATTGAGTTGACAATACTATCTGTCTGCGTATCAATGGCCTTGACCGAGTTGTCGGACTCCACGCTGACGAAGATTCGACGCTGGTTCGGAAGGACGCCGAGACCATGAGGATGCGCTCCGACCTTGATCTCGTTAACCACCGCGCGCGACGCGAGGTCGATGACCGACACGGAGTCTCCGGATGTATTGTCTACGTAGAGCTTCTTAATAGCCTTCGGCGAGAATGCGATGCCTGTTCGCGGAACAAATCCCGCAATAAAGAGGGCGATCACGGCGACGGCGAGGATGCGGCTTCGAGTGACCATAATAGTTTCCCCATTTTCTGAGACACGTCAGGTTTCCGCGAGCGCCCCACTGTTTCCTCTTGTCGCCAAGACAAGTTGCCTCCACAGCCGAACTATTTATTATCGCCGGGACAGCGTAGGCATAAAACACACAATTGGCTACTAACCAGTTGGCGGCGCTCACGATCCCGCGAGCCCGGTGACCGAACGCCGCCTCTGGCTTATAGTGTTTCGCTCATTCCCTTTCGTTGCACGGCCGGCTATTTCCTATGATCCCTGCAGATCGGCTACCGAGCAGGTTTCAACTATGATGATCTATACTAAGTAGATCAACGGAGCGCCGCTGTGCGCCGCACGCTCGACAGCGCGTAATTGGATTTCTCATGCCGCCCAAAACCATGTTCGAAAAGATCTGGGATGCCCATGTGGTTCATGAGGAACCGGGCAAGCCCGCGGTCTTATATATCGATCTGCACCTCGTGCACGAAGTGACGTCCGCGCAGGCGTTCGACGGGCTGCGAATGTCCGGGAGGAAGGTGCGGCGGCCTGAGCTGACTGTCGCGACGGCCGACCATAACGTTCCCACGACCGACCGGTCGGTGCCCATCCAAGACCCCATATCGAAGAAGCAGATCGACGTGCTGACTGCGAACTGCAAGGAGTTCGGAATTACTCTTTACGACCTGCACAGCTCACGGCAGGGGATCGTCCATATCATCGGCCCGGAGCTGGGGCTCACGCAGCCGGGGATGACGATCGTCTGCGGCGACAGCCATACCTCGACCCACGGCGCGTTTGGTGCGCTGGCTTTCGGCATTGGGACCTCGGAAGTAGAACACGTGCTCGCGACTCAGTGTCTCCAACAGTCGCGGCCGAAGACGATGGAGATCCGGGTCAACGGGTCGCTGCCGCTGGGCGTGACCGCCAAAGACGTGATCCTGGCGATCATTGGCAAGATCGGCGTCGACGGCGCGACCGGCCAGGTTATCGAATATACCGGCGATGTCATTCGCAGTCTATCCATGGAAGGCCGGATGACCGTTTGCAATATGTCTATCGAAGCGGGCGCACGGGCAGGAATGATCGCTCCGGACGAGACGACGTTCCGATATGTCGAGGGCCGGCAGTTCGCTCCGAAGGGCAAAGATTGGGAGAGCGCGCTGGACGAATGGCGGAAACTGCCAACCGACACCGGCGCCACGTTCGACCGGCTCGTGGAGATCGATGGAAGCAGCCTGGAGCCGTACGTCACCTGGGGCACAAATCCAGGTCAGGTTGTTCCGATCTCCGGCCGAGTGCCCGACCCGGACGATTACGCATCTCCGTCGGACCAGGATGGAGTGCGGCGGGCTTTGGAATACATGTCGCTTCGGCCGGGAATCCCGATGCAGGATATCTCGATCGATCGGGTCTTCATCGGCTCGTGCACCAATGCGCGGATCGAAGACCTCCGAGCTGCCGCCCGTATCGCGGCCGGTCAGAAGGTTGCGGCGAGCGTGAATGCTTTAGTTGTTCCTGGCTCGGCCCTGGTTAAGGCGCAGGCCGAGAAAGAAGGGCTGGATAAGATATTCAAGGACGCGGGATTTGAGTGGCGCGAGGCCGGATGCTCGATGTGCCTGGGAATGAATCCGGATATTCTCAAACCCGGCGAGCGATGTGCCAGCACAAGTAACCGGAACTTCGAGGGTCGACAGGGCAAGGGCGGAAGGACGCACCTGGTTAGCCCGGAAATGGCCGCCGCCGCGGCGATCGCGGGGCATCTGGTGGATGTAAGGGAGTGGAAGAAGTAAGGAGAGCGGATTGAGCGTTAAGCAACAGTACAAATGGATCACGGGCGAAGAATACGGGCAGGAACGTCGGCGACTAATCGAAAATGGCGTCCCCGATGATGCGCCCGAGCTTCGCGAGCTGGAGGCTCGGGTGAATGCTCGGGACGATTTCCTGTATGAAAAACATGGTAAGAAGTACCTCGATAAGCACTACGGAAAGTGGATAGCCGTGTCTCTTGCCGGCCAGGTAATCATTCGCGACACGGCGAGCGAATTGAGTTGGGCTGCTCGTGAAGCGTTTGGCGGTGGGAATTTCTCCTTCCGTAAACTCGCAGAGTTTCCCGGTCACCGTCGTTTCTGTTATGGATGATGGCCTGCCCTATCCCTGGATCGAGTTCATTGTGTCCATTGGCACGTGGGATATGTCCGAGCTTGCATACGTGGACACTGGCTACGACGGCGCTCTCCTGATTCCGGCGGGCCTTGGCCGCGAGATTCTTGCGGAACCATATCACGTGTTACTGGAGGTTGGAGACGGCGCGGTAGCCAAAGCGCCATCGTGGTCCGGTTTCGTGGAATTAGACGGTCATCGATTTCAAGGTGAGGTCTCTGCGTTAGGATCACGTTTTTCTGCTCGGCCGTGAAATCATCGACCAAATGGAAGTGTGCTTTGAGTTCGGTCAGAGACTTCGGCTGCGGTTTCGAGAATAATCAAATTCAACAAGAGGCTATGGATTGCAACCATTTACCAGAATCACCGGAGTCGTCGCCCCGCTGGATCGGGCTAACGTGGACACGGACCAGATCATTCCGAAGCAGTTCCTCAAACGCGTGGAGCGGACCGGGTTTGGGGAGTTCCTGTTCTATGACTGGAGATATCATGAGGACGGTTCTGTCTGTCCTGGGTTCGAGCTAAATGGTCCAGATTACAAGGGCGCCACGGTCTTGCTGGCCGGCAAGAACTTCGGGAGCGGATCGTCGCGGGAGCATGCTCCTTGGGCGCTGCTGGACTACGGGTTTCGGGCGATCATCGCTCCGTCGTTCGCCGATATCTTCTACAACAACTGCTTCAAGAACGGGATTCTGCCAGTGGTTCTGCCAGAGCCTATCGTCGGCGCGTTGATGGCCAAAGCGAAAGCCCAACCGGGCTGGAAGCTAACCGTGGATCTGCAGGAGCAGCGGGTTTCTGATGATCAAGGGTTCTCCACGCAGTTCGAGGTCGATGGTTTCCGGCGCCACTGCCTGCTAAACGGTTTAGATGACATCGGTCTGACCCTGCAGCACGCCGACGAGATCACGGCGTATGAGACTCAACGTCCTGCCTGGAGGTCTGGAGTCTCCGCAGCGGGGTCCGCATGAGCTCACTGATCGCCGTGCTGCCGGGGGATGGGATTGGCCCCGAGATCGTTCCCCAGGCCGTGGCAGTATTGGAAGCGATTGACCGGCGGTTCAATCTGAACCTCCGTTTCGAGGAGGCGCCGATCGGCGGATGCGCCTATGACGCCACAGGAACCCCCCTTCCTCGTGCGACGTTGGACCTTTGCCGCCGGGCCGATGCGATTTTGCTGGGCGCCGTCGGCGGCCCTAAATGGGATCACGTAGACCCGCCCTCGCTCAGGCCTGAGGTTGGGGCTCTGCTGCCGCTGAGAAAGCACCTAGGCCTTTTTGCAAACCTCCGGCCGGCCCGTCTATTCGACCCATTGGCAGGGGCGTCCACGCTGCGGGCGGATGTCATCGCGGGCGGTCTCGATATCCTCGTCGTCCGCGAGCTGACGGGGGGTATTTATTTCGGATCGCCCAAAGAGCGAACTGAAACTTCTGCAGTGGATACGTGCCGGTATTCGACCGCGGAGATCGAGCGCATTGCACACGTCGGATTTCATGCGGCGATGTGCCGTAACAAGAGGCTCTGTTCGGTCGATAAAGCCAATGTCCTCGAGACTTCCCGTCTATGGCGAGAAACTGTGACGAGAATCGGAACCGAGTATCCGTCGGTTGAGCTCAGCCACATGCTGGTGGACACTTGCGCCATGCAGCTTGTCCGAAACCCACGCCAATTCGACGTCATCGTGACCGAGAACATGTTCGGCGACATCCTGAGCGACGAAGCCGCAATGCTTACGGGCAGCCTTGGCATGCTGCCCTCGGCCAGCCTGGGGGAAGGGCGTAAGGGCCTCTATGAGCCGATCCACGGGTCCGCGCCGGATATTGCCGGCAAGGATGTGGCGAATCCATTAGCGACGATCCTGTCCGCAGCCATGCTGCTGCGGCACTCCCTCGATGCGGATGATGCCGCTTGCGCAATCGAGGCTGCAGTAGAGAGGACGCTGGCGAATGGATATCGAACGGCGGATATTGCCGGAGCCGGTGAGAAGGCAATCGGCACGCGAGAGATGGGGGACCGCGTCCTTGGTGAGCTCGGCTAATCTGAAGAGTCGAGGACGAGTACGAGTACGAGCACGAGTACGATTCGCCAACGACCCCATAACCCAATAACCAAGCGACCCAACAACACATCCGATGAAAAAGATCGAAGCGGTCATACGGCCCATCAAAATCGACGAAGTCAAGGAAGCGATCTCCTCCATTGGAATTGCCGGAATGACTGTTACGGACGTGCGGGGATACGGCCGGCAGCGGGGCCGCACCGAGAAATATCGCGGAAATACCTATGTGGTAAACTTACTCCCCAAAGTTAAGATCGAATTCGTAGTACCGGACGACCGTGCCGACGAAGTGGTGGAAGTCGTTCTGGAAGCGGCAAGGACAGGTGAGATCGGGGACGGCAAGGTTTTCGTCTCGACGGTCGAGGAAGCCGTCCGCATCCGCACCGGGGAACGCGGCGAGTCAGCGCTGTAGGCTTAACCACAGAGGACACAGAGGGACACTGAGGCGCTGCTCGGCAGCAACCGGAGGGTCGCGACATCCGATCTCCTTGGCGCAGCTCTGTGTCCTCTGTGGTTAGAATTCAAGGTTTCTCCTGTGTCCAATCGAATCGCAATATATGATACGACGCTTCGCGATGGATCGCAGGCGGAGGGAGTTAGCTTCTCACTTGAGGACAAGGTCCGCATAGCGCGCAAGCTCGACGAGTTTGGGATGGACTATGTCGAGGGCGGGTGGCCCGGATCGAACCCCAAGGATATCGAGCTCTTCGAGCGGCTGAAGAAGGTACGTTTCCACCGCGCCCGGCTGGCATCATTCGGCAGCACCCGACGCCCGGACAAGACGGCCGCCGACGATGAGCAGGTACGGATGCTGGTCGCGGCGGAGACGCCGGTTGTGACCATTTTTGGGAAGTGCTGGGATTTCCAGGTCACGCACGCACTGAAGGTGGCGCTTCCGTGTAACCTGGATATGATCTCGGATACGATCTCCTTTCTTGCCGCGCGTGTGCCGGAAGTCGTGTTCGACGCCGAGCATTTTTTTGACGGGTATAAGAAGAACCCGGGCTACGCCCTGAAGTGTTTGAAGGCGGCCGCGGATGGCGGCGCAGCCATATTGGTACTCTGTGATACAAACGGAGGAACACTTCCCCACGAGATCGCGGAGATCATAAGGTCCGTTCGAGAAAAGTTCGCAATGCCGTTCGGAATCCACACCCACGACGACGCGGCCTGTGGAGTCGCCAACTCTCTAGCTGGCGTCCAGAACGGCGCTGTACACGTGCAAGGCACCGTAAATGGATATGGCGAGCGGTGCGGCAATGCGAACCTGTGCTCGATCGTGGCCAACCTACAGCTTAAGCTCGGATACAGATGCCTGCTCCCGGATTCCATCCAGCACCTCACGGGGCTTTCTCAGTTTGTGGATGAGGTCGCTAATCTGTCGCCGAACACCCGACAACCGTATGTTGGGCGGAGCGCCTTCGCGCACAAAGCCGGGGTTCACGTCGACTCCGTGCTCAAACATCGCTCGACCTATGAACACGTCGATCCCGAAAGCGTAGGCAACTCCCGGAGGATGCTGGTCTCGGAGCTCTCCGGGGGAAGTACGATCGTCAACAAGGCTCTAAAGCACGAGCTCGACTTAACCAAAAGTTCGCCCGAAACCCGCGCTATCCTCAAACACGTGGCCGAGCTTGAGCGAGACGGCTACTCCTTTGAAGGCGCTGAGGCATCCTTCGAGCTGCTGCTCATGCAACATGTAGGCACCTATCGTAAGCTGTTCGATCTGGAGGGGTTTCGTGTGATCGTAGAGCGCCGGGGCGATGGCGAGCCTCTAACCGAGGCCACAGTAAAGATTCGCGTGAACGGAATGGAGCAGCTGACCGTTGCGGAAGGCGATGGACCGGTGCACGCCCTCGATTCCGCTCTTCGCAAAGCCCTGGTCCGATTTTATCCGGAGCTCGCGGAGATCAAGCTCACGGACTTCAAGGTCCGCGTGGTAAACGTCCGCGAGGGTACCGCCGCAAAGGTTCGGACGATCATCGATTCGACGGATGGGCATGAAACCTGGAGCACGGTCGGCGTATCCAGCAACATGATCGAGGCCAGCTGGCACGCGCTGGTGGATGGTGTTGTGTACGGCCTTCTGCGAAAACAGCCGCTCACCGGCAAGTAGTGCGAGCTAGCCCATATCTTCCACTGCGGTACAATAGGCGGTCATGTCTGAACTGATCGTCAAAAATCCGCCCAATGCACTCATCGTGTCCGCCGTCGATCCGGAGAGTCCCGCGGAAAGGGCAGGTATCCGCTCGGGCGACCTCATCCGCGAGATAAACGGACGGCGGATCCTTGACATCCTCGACTATCAATTCCACTCCGCCGAGTCGCTGCTCCGATTCGAAGTTGACCGGGCGGGCGATATCAGCCGCCTGACGCTCCGGAAGGAGATCGACGAAGTTCCTGGGTTGACCTTTCTCCACGACCTGGGCGACAAGATCCACACCTGCAATAACAAATGCGTCTTCTGCTTCATCCACCAGATGCCGAAGAAGATGCGGAAAACGCTCTACCTAATGGATGACGACTTCCGGCTCTCGTTCATGCACGGGAACTACGTCACGCTGACCAATATTACCGACGCGGAGTTCCAGCGGATAATCGACCAGAAGCTATCACCACTTTATGTCTCCGTCCATGCCACCGATCCGGAGCTTCGCGGGGTCTTGCTTGGGAAGAAGGTGCCGGCGCCGATACTCCCTCAAATCCGCACACTCGCGGATAACCGGATCGACGTTCACGCGCAGATCGTCCTGTGCCCCGGGATGAACGACGGGGGTGATCTATATCGAACATTGGATGAACTCGCTGCCGAGCATCGCAGCCAGACCGGTAAACGCGCGGGAGTGGATTCGGTTGCAATCGTGCCTGTGGGATTGACGCGCTTCCGCGAACGGCTACCAAGCCTTGCGAGCGCGGATCGGGAATTCGCCACACGAACGATCGACTCCGTGAGACAGATGTCAAACGAATTTCGGGAACGGCTCGGCACTCGTTTCGCCTGGTTGTCGGACGAGTGGTATTTCCTGGCCCGGCGGCCAATACCGGGGAAGGCACATTACGAGGAGTTTCCGCAGCTTGAGGACGGAATCGGTACGGTACGGCTGTTCCTGGAAAGTGCCAAGTCGATCGACCGTGGGCTGCCCTATACCGCAGCTCATCCTGTCTCGGCGACGCTCGTAACCGCGGAACTTCCCTCCCAGACGATCCAGGCGTTTGCAGATCGGCTAAACCGGATCGATGGGGTCGACGTCAACGTTTGCGTTGTAAAGAACGACTTCTTCGGGGGCGGGATCAACATTGCGGGACTTCTCACGGCGCAGGACATCCTGTCCAGACTATCCCGTTTCCCGGTGAAGCAAACGGTGGTTATTCCTTCGATCTGTTTGCGCGATGGATACCTGTTCCTGGACGATAATACGGTTGACGACGTGCGGCAGGAGTCCGGGATGGACATTCGCGTAAGCGGAAACTCACCGGAGGCGCTTGTGGTTTCTCTTGGTATTCTGCCAGAACGCGCAAAGCACCAGAGTGAATCGCATCATTGGCTGATGGAAGAACAGGTCAGCGCTTAGACGACCGGGTGCGTTGGATCGTTTCTATCTCGACAAGTGATGCGGCGTGCCAGATTCGAACCGGCCCATCTGCGAAACCGGAATAGAGCCGGTTCCCGTCGGCTGAAAATTGCAGACTCGAAACCCAATGAAGCGGATCGTTTGGAGATTTGCGCGTATGTGCGGGGTTCGTGAGCGTCAGGGTCAATCTCCACGTCAGTACATTCCACAGGCAGATTATGCCATCCGTCCCGCCACTCGCCAATGTACGCCCATCGGGAGAAAAGGCCAGGGCGCTTACCAGGTCGTTGTGTGCCATGAAATGTGCGCTGGGCTTACCGGACCGCCACATGTCCATTACCCAGATTTCTCCGTTTCCCCGGCCTACTGCCAGCCAGCGGCCGTCCGCCGCAAAACAGACCGATCCAGGCGGGTCTCCGAAGCGCTGCAGAACTCTCGCAGTGGATGACTTCATGTCCCACAATCCAACTTCGCTGGGAGTCCATTGCGTGAATGCAAGACTCCGGCCATCCGATGAAAACGCAAGGTCCACTCGCGGCTTTGAAAAGCCCGAATGTCTGAGCTCGCCGAAACGCCGCTTGCTCCCCAGATCCCATAGTTCCACAGTGCCGCTGTCTGTGGATAGCGTCGCAAGAGATCGACGGTCCGGAGAGGGCGCTGCCCAAACGAGTCCGCCGGTATGCATGGGAAGCTCGCCCACTAGATGTCCCGAGCGGACATCCCACCAGCATATCCGCGAGGCGGAAATCGACTTGTAGAACCCACCGGTGGGAGCAGTCTTGACGCCAAAGAGAGTTCGGCCATCTTGAGAAAACGCAATAGGATAAGTGAATTCACTCTGTTTGGCCAGAATGATGGGCGCTTGAAGTCGGTCAGACCATAAGAGGAGGGGCATTGCAACACTCCAGCGCGCGTAACCGCCGGCAGCCATCGAGCCGCCATCCTTTGAAAGACAAACAAAGACGTTAGGGCCCTGAAGTTCATCCGCGTCCGCACGGGTCGCCGTGTCCCAGAGCTTTATCGTACCGTCTTTACTTGCGCTCGCCAGAGTCTTTCCATCCGGGGCGAATGCAAGCTGATTCAGGCCTGCTTTATGACCGTGCAGCGCGGTCTGGTGCCCGAAAGAGACGTTTACCAGCGTAATGGTTCCCCCATATCCGCCGATGGCCACCGTCCTTCCATCGGGCGAGTAGGAGACCTCGGATGGGAACCCTGTGTTTTGGATATTGGCAATCTTGCGGTGCATCCCGCGGTCCCAGATTGATCTCGATGAACCGTTTTTGTCGGCTGTAACAATCGAGCTTCCGTCCGGGGCGACAGCTTCCACGAGGTCCACGGAGGCAACAGGCCCGGTGAAGCGAATGTGTGTCGCGATCTCGGTTGTGGTGATTTTTGTATCCCAAATCTGCATCCGTTTCCTTATCGCGTCGAAGGTTACAATGGTATGTCCGTCGTCCGATATCGCAAGGCTGTCTGTATCAGTAAAACTACCGCCCTTCAACGGTCGAAGAGAGCCCCCTTCGCAGATGATCATATGATGGTTCGGTCGGGGAACGACCGCTGCGAGGCGTCCGTCACTTAGAAAGAAGTGAAAGGGCAACGGCCCTACGCCAGCTGGAAAGTGTTCGATCTCTTTTCCGGTCTCAATTGACCAAATACGATATCCTTCGGCGAAACTTTCGGTCAGCAAGCGTTTCCCATCAGGAGAGAAGCGCGCAAGCCGCACTGCTTCGCCATGTCCCGGCAAAGTCGAGACGTTCTGATGGGTTCGAGCGTCCCAGAGCCTCACTTTGCCGAAATGGTTCCCAGTTGCCATGAGTATGCCGTCCGGAGACAAGGCAAGCGCCCTCACCTCCGCGTCACTTTCATGATATGTATATGTGCTCGTGTCGTGGCAGGGCTGCCAGAGATATCGCCACTCGAATGTCCTCAGGTCTTCTGCGCCCGCAGGGGGGATGTGTGCGTTGAGCAGATCGATTACCCGCCCGGGTATATCGGCATTCAGTGCCTGCTGGGCCCCGTTCATATCGGAAGCGTAGAGCAGGGCCTGGGTTCTACGTCGCTGGCGAGCTTCGTTCATCGCGCTGTGCCATGCGAGCATGGCGAGTGCGCCGACGATCACGATAACGACGGCCGCAACCGCTCCGGCGCGGACGATACCTCTGTGAAAGGCAACGTTGAGGGTGTTTAGCGCGGGAAAAGAAGACGGAAGATCCATGAGTTGGAGCTGGAATATGGTGTCCCAGGAGGGAATGTCTCTAAGCTGGTGCTTGCCCAACGCTCGAAGGCTCGTGCTGTCGGGCAGCGACCCCCGTACGAGATCCGCCGTCTTCTTGGAAACGAGTACCTGGCCGCCGTGGCCGGCGATGAGGAGGCGGGAGACGTGATTCAGCGCCGGTCCAAAGTAGTCGCCTCCCCGAAGCTCCGCCTCCCCCGAGTGCAGCGCCATCCGCACCCGAAGTCCAGGCAGTTCCCGCGTGAGTCGCTGCTGGGACCTAATCGCCGCATTAACCGCGTCGGGCGGTCTTCGGAATGCCGCGCAAAAGGCGTCGCCGATGGTCTTGAAGACTTGCCCACTGTTGTCTTCGATGACAGAACGAAGAAGCGCGTCATGGCGGGCCAAGACCGGCCGCATAACGTCCGGGCGCTCGTTCCACAAACGTGTCGAACCTTCGATGTCCGTGAAGAGGAAGGTAACATCGCCATCAGACGCAGGAGGGTCGTCGTTCGGCATAGCTACTCATCCACAGGCTGCCTGCCCGGATACCCGTCCTCGATACTGTGCCAGAAGTTGATGTCGTCCTCGACCAGCTCCCAGCAGAGGAAGACCTCTTCACCGTCTCGCATATGGGGGAAATCGATGAGACCGCGAGCGACGTCCTTGATTTCTATTCCTGCATCTGTAATCTCTTTTACGAGCTGCTGGAGCTCGACGAGACGTACCTGAAAGCCAGTGTCCTTTGGTCCGTGGCCGTTGGCGCGGATGACCTGCTGCACTTTCAAATAATCGCTTTGCAGGTCCTGCAGCTCCGTGTAGAGTGAGTGGACGCGTTCGAAGATGCGGCGGAGCTCGGGCAACGATGCGCGGGCTTCTTCCAGCGTGAAGTGCTTTTCGAAAAGGGGCAATATGGTCTCTAAGAACGGAACGACCGGGGATATACCTGAACTTCGTCGAAAGTCATTCGAACTCCTGCCCGATCTCTCGTTCTCTGCGCAGGGAGTTTGAAGATTTCGGCCGAAAAAATATTCAAGTCCAGTTGGAGATGCAAAAAAATGATTCGACGCGGAGAGGTTGTTTCGGTCGCACTTTTCTTACTGGTGGTGAACGCCATTGCTCTCGTTGCCAGTAGGAGCGGAGCGAAGGAACGGGGCGATGCGAAGATCGAGGTCTCTGAGGACCGCGACCGGATCGTGATCCGGACCGATTTGCTGGAAGCGGCGATCGCGAAGCGCGGATATGTGAGCGGTGTCGCGGGCGGTACGTTTCTCGACCGGAAGACCGGTTTCCGCGATGCCGGTTTCGGGCTGGACATCGTGGATTGGATCATGGAGCCGGGCAGCGATGAAGCATATCGAGAACAGCTTCCAGCGGAGATGGTTTACCGGTTCGGCAACTTGTATCACGGCAAAACGCCAAAGCGATCCATGGAAGGTCCGCAGATCTGCACGCAGGCGAAGGAGGTCTCGCCGGAGGTCATTCGCGGCAAGGACTTCGTTACAGTCAAGACCCGGTTCAAATATCGCACCGCCGCGCCGGGCAAGAAATCCGGATCTGAGTGGGTCCAGACGATCGTTTTCCCGAAAGGAAAGCGCTATTTCATATCCAGCGACCGGATCAATAGTGTGAACGATTACGACGCTGCATTCCTGCGGCTCGATATGCCGGGACACATCAAGCACGATCATGGTGACCGGTTCAGCGAGGTCTATCTGAGCTATGCGGGGACAATTCCGTCATCAGAGTTCCGCCAGGACTTTGCGCCGGACGAGAAGTTCAACTACCGCAGGTCGGAGGTAAATTCGCCGAAGCGGTTTATCCGGGCGTACCATCTGCGCGATCCGGCGACCGGCAAAGCGGGCCCGTGGCTCGCCGGAATGACGCTCGATCCCTCGGTTGTTTATGAAGCGTGGTGCCACCAACGTAGCTACGTATGCATGATCGAAGAGTTCGGCGGCCGGCCGGTTAGGGCCGGGGAATCGTTCAGCGCGGCGTTCATCGTGGGTTATTTCGATTCGATCGACGAGATGAACCGGGTTTACGATCAATACTCCGGGCGCAACGGGTTGATGGTGGACGAGCGGGGGTGGAGACTAACCACCAAGTCACGAAGACACGAAGAGGTGCAATAATCCACTGACTGCAAAGATCGCTCAGAGTAGTCCAAAGCGACGCGCGCAGACGAATTGCTGACCGAAGAGCATCTGATGGTAGTCCAGGAGGGTGATCGCTACACCAAGAGCACCCGAGGCGTGTACCACTCGTCCGTCCCCAAGGGCCAGCCCTACATGTGTTATCCCGCGGTTTTGCGGATCATTCTCTCCGCGGAAGAATAGGAGGTCACCGACGGCGATCTCTTCCCTGTCTACAGCGCGAAAACCCTCCCATTCGGCCTGGCGGTAGGCGTCGCGCGGGAGGGTGTGCCCGCAAAGCCAGTAGACACGCTGGACGAATCCGGAACAGTCCATTCCAAAGGAGGTGCGTCCGCCCCAGAGGTAGGGGACGCCGATCATACCCCGGGCGACGACCGCGAGGTTTACACCCAGCTTCTCGGGAGACGGGAACTCCGGAACGATCAATGTCGCCGCCTCGACGTATCCAATTCTCTCGCACGGAAAACGAATGGGATAGAATTCCGCATCCGCATCGCCGATCCCAAGCTCGACGGCCGTGCCCAAGGTTAATAGGGTGATGCGCTCTGACTTCCCCGAAGCATCGCGGAAAACAGGCAGGAACAGAGGCGCGACCATTGCAGCACGCGACGGATCGGGGTACTTCTCGCCCGTCTCCAGGATAGAAATGTGACTGGCGCGCACCCAGCCTGAGTATCCGTCGGGGGTCTCGATGCTGAGATAGTCATCCGCCTCGTCCCCCACGCGCACCATTTCGCCAAAGATGGCCTGGCTGACCTGCTCCGCGCGGTCACGGGGGTCGGTCCACATGGGTGTGACGTTCTGTTTTATGACCGCCAGTGTGTCGCTCATACTCCTGCTAGTCGCGCTTCGCCTCCGAAAGCTCGAAACGCATGTATCCTACCATGCGTTGAGTTGGGCGGCCCGGCGTATCCTCGTTTGCGGGTTTTTGGCCGATCCCACGTGCTCGCTGAACATCCGCTGCCGGCTCTTGCTTAGCCGGTCCCACATCGCTTTCGCTGCCACGTTGTCAGCCAACAATGCAGATAACTCCTCCGGCAGCTCCGTCGAAGCTCTCCGAATCTCCAGGGATATCGTGTCGCCCGTGTCTACTTTCGCTTGCCGGCAGAGTGACTCGGGGATTTCTATGAACCAGCGCTTGTCGTCCCAGTGTTTGATCGTGCGGCGGCCGATTGATACTCCGTTCAATGTGCCTTCGATGACGGTGGTTCCTAAGAGATCCCAGGGTTCGATCAAGACCGTGGGGATCACGACGTAACGGGGAATATCCGGTTGTTTGCGCTCGATCGGGACGGTTACGGATAGTGTGTCGGTCATTTGATCGTCTGTATGTCAGTAAGGTCATAGACGCTGCCGTACGTACTTGAGGAACCTATCGATACTCCCCAAACCTCCGCGCACTGCCACACAAACGAACGAGAAAGCCGTCGAGGCTTCATAGGCCGCGTCCAATCTGAAAGTGAATCCGACGCGTCAAGATGGATTATGCCCGGTGATTTGTCTGCCGAGAGGAAACCGAGCGATGAACCGACCTGGATTGAGGAAGTGAAAGTGAAACTGGGAACAACCTCTGTGAAAGATCGGGCGCTGCTCCGCAGCCAAAGATCTATCGGCCTCCCCTTCTTCGTACGACCGATCATCCCGTTGGGTTCATTCCCGCACCAACCCGTTGCGACCCCCAAGCGCTCGGGGAATCTCGTCTTGGTGTCTATTTCGTGCCATACGTCGTCCGCCCGCTGACATTTTTTGAATGAGAGCCAAACCTCCGCGACCTTCTCCCACCGTCCGAACTCGAAACCAAGCGTGTACGGAATCTCCCCAGGATACTCGTACGTCACTGTCCGTGTCACTAATAGCCCAAACTCGTCATGGTCCTCTTGTTTGTCAGGAACCCCAAACTTCTTGAACACCTTTTCGCGTGATTGGCCAATAAGGTCAACGGCGTGTTTGAGGCTCTGTGCCCATGGTGGGCGAATTTCATCCGTCCTCATCCGCACGGCTGTCATGGACAAGAAGAGGATTATTGCAAAAAGCAATCTCGATTGGCGCTTCATAATTGTTCGCGTGAACGAAAGGGGTAGAAACGCTTCGATATGCACCGATGAAGGATTCTTTTCCTTCTATGCTTGTTCGTTGCTGCAGCCAAATGCGGTCGGATCTCGTCTGAATCTTGAGCTCCCGGTGTGCTACGCTCTACAGATCATTTCTTCTACTAAAGGGACTCCAAACTCAGTTGGATCCGTTCTTGGATATCGCGCAAAGAAGGCAGTTGCATCAAGGGGCAAAAGAGTTCGGCGTGTCTCTGACCGACTCCGAACTCGATCAGTTCTCCCGCTACGCCGGTCTGCTGAAAGAGTGGAACGGTCGGATGAACTTGACGCGGGTGGCGCCGGAGGACTTCGTGACTCTGCATTTCCTGGATTCCCTGGCGGCGCTGGCGGTCTGTGAGATCCCGGCGGGCGCTCGGTGCATTGACGTGGGTACTGGGGCGGGGTTTCCGGGGATTCCTCTTAAGATCGCGCGACCTGACCTGTCCATGGTCCTACTGGACTCCACCCGGAAGAAGCTGGGGTTCCTGGACGTAGTGATTTCGGAGCTTGGGCTTGATGATACTAACACTGTTCATGCCCGTGCGGAAGAGCTTGGGCGGATGCCGGAGCATCACGAGGCATATGATTTAGTGTTTGCCCGTTCTGTGGCGCCGCTCGAGCGGCTTGTTGGGTGGTTGTTGCCGTTCGTGAAGCTGGGAGGGTGTGCCATTGCGCTGAAAGGCCCGAATGTGGAGGCGGAGATGGAGACAGCACGGCCAATCGCGACGAGAAGTGGTGCAAATGTTGAAGTGCGGGAAGTTGTGATACCTGGAACAGAAATGGAGAGGCGGCTAGTCGTGCTGACCCACGACCATCGGATCCAAAAGCTGAGAGGCCGTTACGGGACCTGATTGGAGTCAACGGCGTAGGGGCGAAGCGATTGTGCGATCAGTCTCGCGTGGATCCAAACCGTGTCGGGCAATCGCTTCGCCCCTACGCGATTGTGGCGTGTGTCAACGCCGTGTTTCGGCAGACGAAAAAATGGACGGCCGGAAAAGGAGAGAAAACCGGCCGCCCGAGGAAGGAAGGTGAACTCGAATCATTCTTATTATCGGTGTCCGCGCCCGGTTCTTTAGAGGGAATGTCACCGGAGTCCGTGGGTATCGTACAGGTAACATGAGAGGGACCACTTCGGATTCGCGACACTACGTACAATCGGCAACACGCAAATATGTTTACGGACCGATTTGGGATTCTGCGGAGGAATCAATATGAAAAGTAGTATTACGAGAGCGATTTCATGCGCGGCGCTGCTGTTCGTCGCGGTGAATTCCGTCAGCGCGCAGAAGCAGCGATTGCGCGCGCAGCGACCGAAAGGAAGCGTCGTGGACCAGAAACCAGCAGCGAAAGGACCGTTTGCCGTATCGGGCACATTCAGCGGCATCCGCGAACTCAAGAAAGTTGTCATACGCGATCAGAAAGCATTCGAGGAGCTGTGGAAGCAGCATCAGCCGCAAGGGGGCACGCCACTGCCGTCTGTAGACTTCAAGAACTGCGACGTCGTGGCGGTATTCGCCGGATCCAAGACAACGGGAGGATACACCGTTGAGATCGGACCGATCGAACGCAAAGGAAAATCGGCTGCGGTTCACGCTGCAATCACGAAGCCTGGCCCCGGAAGCATGACGATACAGGCGTTTACGTATCCGTTCGCAATGGTCGGGGTACCGAAGCTGCCGGCGGAAGTAAAGTTCGTGATCAAAGAAGTCGTCCGGGCGGACAAATAGGCATGCGCGAGGGAACCGTATGCGAGCGGACGACGTTTAGTGTAAAAGGTAAAATAGGCCGTAAATTCCCTAACGGTCACGGTCCGAACCGGCGACCGTAGTATTGATTCAGGAGGTAGAGCATTATGTTTCTCACAAGACCTTTCGCGCGCAGCCGCATGGTTATTCCGGCGGTATTCGCCGCGCTCATTCCCATGACCACGGCGGTCGCCCAGACGAACCGACCGGAGATCGTTCCAAGCGGGACCGTGATTCCCGTGAAGATCAAGTCCGAGCTGAGCAGTAAGACCAACCATCCCGGCGACCGGTTTACGGCCGTTGTGCGCGCCGGACGTGACGATGCCGGGTTCCCAGAGGGGACTCGTGTCGAGGGCGTCGTCCGTGAGGCGCTGCCCGCCGCCGAGGGGAAGCCGGGCGTATTGGACCTCGATTTTACGCGAATAATCTTTCCGAGCGGTCAGGCCCGGACGCTCGACGGCAGTCTGGTTTCCCTGGATGCAAAGAGCGTCAAGCGGACTTCCGACGGCAGACTTGTCGCGACTACCGATAAGGGCAAAGACCGCACGAAGTTCATCGGGATCGGGGCGGGTGCGGGTCTGCTTATCGGCGCGCTCACCAAGCAAAACACCCTGATGAGCATTCTGTTGGGCGCCGGAGCCGGTTATGCCTACAATGAGCTAGGCAACAAGAAGGTTGGCGACGTAAATCTAAAGGCCGATACGGAGTTTGGCATTCGGCTGGACCGGGCGCTGACGTTCGACTCCACCCACGAGCCGGCGCGAATCTATAACGACGATCCGGACTTCCATGCGAAACCCGATGACAAACGGTACTACCAGCGCACGAATCCGGATGACCGTGAGGACGACCGGATCGGCATCGGGAGGATGAGCGACGATCGAGACGTCCGGTTCGGATCGGCCAAGCCTGTCTTGCGAAACGATACGGTTCTTGTGCCCATGCGGGAAGTGGCGCGGGCGGCGAACTTCGAATATACGTTCGACACCGACACAAAGGTACTGCGCATCCCGAGCACGAGAACGAGAGCAACGGTCGGAAGCCGCATTGCGATCGTCAATGGCGAGCGCCGCCGACTGGACGTAGCTCCTGAGGAACGGAATGGTACGCTTTACGTTCCTCTTCAGATCGTCGGCATAGCAGTTCAGGGCTCGGTCTATTATGACAAGCCGAGCAAGACCGTGGTCGTGACTACGCAGAGGAGAGAACGGTAAGACGAAGGATGAGGGATGAACGATGAAGGATGAACGATGAGGGATGAAGGATGAATCCTCGTCCGAGGTTAATGGGGCAGCGAGCTTCTCGCTGCCCCATTCGATTCTATATGCCATGAGGATGTCATTCCGACGGCGGTGTCGATTAGGTGTTGATACGTTCTGCCCACACCAGTCTCTTCCTTACTTTGCGGTAGAAGCTGGACTCCGCGAAAGTTACGAGCCTGGTGGAGAACTCCGCCCTGCGAACGACTACTCGGTCGCCCGATTCCAGCGGGAAAATGTCCGTGCCGTCCGCGCTGAATAGCACTTCGCCGCCGTCCCACTCGACTGTGATGGAGACCACCTCTTCCGCTGGTATTACGAGCGGCCTGGCCGCCAATGTGTGTGGGCAGATTGGTACGACCAGCAGCGCCTGCACCGTGGGAGTGACGAGCGGTCCGCCCGCTGAGAGTGCGTAGGCGGTCGAACCGGTTGGGGTCGCTACGACCACACCATCCGCGGGGTAGGTGGCCACGAATTCGTCGCCGAACGAAGTCTGGAGGTTGAGCATCTTCGCGCGAAGACCTTTGCTCAGGACGACGTCATTCAGTCCCACTGCCTCGATGATTGTTTTCTTATCGCGGACGACCTGGCCGCGGACCATCATCCTCTCTTCCACATTCATCCGGCCCTCAAGAATCTCGTCCAGATGGGCGGATAGGTCTTCCGGATGGGTCTCGGCAATAAAGCCGAACTGGCCCATGTGAACGCCAAGAATCGGCACGCCGTTCGGCGCGGCGATGTGGCTGGCCGTGAGGATGGTGCCGTCTCCGCCGAGGGTGATAAGGAGATCGACATTTCCGAGCGATTCCATCGGGACGGCGATGTCGTCGCGGCCCAGGACGGGCGCGCATTCGCAGTCCACGCAGACGTCCACGCCACGCTCGGTGAGCAGGGCGATCACTTCGTGCGCGAACTGCACGGCCTGAATCTTCGCCCGATTTACGACCAGGCCGACGGTTTGAATAGCCAATAATATCCTCCGGAGGCCAATCGACGTACCCATCTTACCAGATGAGTGTCCGCGCGGCTGCCTGAACACGGGGTACAATTTCAGGGCGTCCGGGAGGCTGAGATGGCTCCACAAGCGTATTGGATGATAGAATGATAGATCTTTCGGCCTTCTATGGGCCAAATGCCGGATATGTCCTAGAGCTCTACGACCGGTTTCGCGAAGACCCGGAGTCGGTCGATGCCGAGACGCGCGCGCTGTTCGAGGGAATATCGCGCGGAGACATCGAATTCACGCGACCCGGATCGCAGCCTTTCCCGCCTGCAGGACTGTCCACGGCCGACTTAACTAAGATAGTCGCGGCTGCCCGCATCACACGCATGATCCGGGAAGTGGGCCATAAGGCGGCGCACCTCGATCCCCTCGGCAATCCGCCGCCCGGCGATCCCGAGCTGGAGCTGTCGACGCACGGACTCACACCCGAAGACCTCATGTCGATGCCCGCTGCGGTAGTTGGCAGCGTCCTCTCCGAAGGCGCGCAGAATGCCATGGAGGCCTTATCCAGGCTCCGACGCGCATATTGCGGGACCATCGGCTACGAGGAAGACCATATCCAGAATCCAGAGGAGCGCGACTGGCTTCGAGAAGCGGCGGAATCGGGCCGGTTCTTCCAGGGTTTCGATCGCGACGACAAGCGTGAAGTCCTCGCGCGGCTTACCGAAGTCGAGACGTTCGAGCGGTTCCTACACAGGACATTCCCCACGGACAAACGGTTCTCCATCGAAGGGAACGACATGCTGGTGCCGATGCTGGATATCGTCATTCGAGACGCGGCTGGCGCGGGGACCAGAGAGATCGTCATGGGGATGGCGCATCGCGGCCGTCTGAATGTTCTCGCCCATATTCTGGGCAAACCCTATACGGCGATCATGGCCGAATTCAAGGCAAGCCAAGCGGAAGACGCCCCGTCGGTTGCGGGGACAGGCAGTAGTGGGTGGACGGGTGACGTGAAGTACCACATGGGGTTCAAACTGGCATATTCTGACGAGAAGGTCGAGAAGATGCCGGTGACCCTGGCCCCCAATCCCAGTCACCTTGAGTTCGTGAATCCCGTGGTCACCGGCCGCGCGCGCGCCGCTCAAGAGCGGCTTGACTTACCTGGGCCGCCGGTTCAAGACTTGAAGGCGTCTCTTGCGGTTTTGATCCACGGCGACGCGGCGTTCCCGGGCCAGGGGATCGTGGCCGAGACCCTTAACCTTCAGAACCTGCCGGGGTATCGCGTCGGTGGAACGATCCACATCATCGTGAACAACCAGATCGGCTTCACGACCAATCCCAACGATGGCCGCTCGACTCTGTATGCCAGCGACCTTGCGAAAGGCTTTGAAGTACCAATCGTACATGTGAATGCGGACGATCCGGCCGCATGTATCGCGGTCGCCTGCATGGCGCATGAGTATCGCGAAAAGTTCGGCAAGGACTTCCTAATCGACCTGATAGGTTACCGCCGGTACGGCCACAACGAGATCGACGAGCCGGCGTTCACGCAGCCGCAGATGTACCACTTGATCGCCGCCCATCCCCGAGTGCGGGAGATTTGGGCGGGGGAGCTGGAGCGGCAGGAGATTGTCAAGCGCGAAGAGGCGGACACTATGGTGGCCGCTGCACAAGAATCGCTGCAAGAAGCTTTCAACACCTTGCCCGAGCTGCAGGGACGCCCTGAACTGGAGTTCCCAACTCAGCTCCCAAGACCGACAGGTTCGATCGAAACGGCAGTCCCGGAAGCCAGGCTGCGTGAACTAAACCTCGCGCTCTTCACACTCCCGGACAAGTTTGTCGTTCACACAACTCTGGAACGAGTGATCGGCAGGCGCCGAGAGGATATCGACAAGGAAAATGCCATAGGGTGGGGCCAGGCTGAGGCGCTGGCGTTTGGTTCCATTCTGGCCGACGGCGTTCCAATTCGACTAACCGGTCAGGATACGGAGCGGGGTACGTTTGGGCATCGCAACGCCGTGCTTCACGATGCGAATTCTGGGCGCCGTTACTGTCCGCTTCAAGAGATCCCGCAATCGAAGGCATCGTTCGCGATATACAACAGCCCACTGTCCGAGAACGCTGTGCTAGGCTTTGAGTATGGCTACAGTATCCACGCCCGTCGGGCGCTCGTGCTCTGGGAGGCACAGTTCGGGGACTTTGCGAATTCCGCGCAGGTCATCATCGATCAGTTCATCGCTTCCGGCAGCGCAAAGTGGCAGCAAATGCCGTCTTTAGTGTTGCTGCTGCCGCACGGCTATGAAGGTCAGGGCGCCGAACATTCGAGCGCGCGGGTGGAACGGTTTCTCCAGCTTGCTGCCGAGGACAACATCTGTGTCGCGAACTGCACGACGGCCGCGCAGTACTTCCACCTCCTTCGCCGACAGGCCGCAGCCCTGGAGTCTGCGTCCCGACCGCTGATCGTAATTACGCCGAAATACTTGCTGCGGCATCCCCTGGCGGCTTCATCGCTTGTCGATCTCACATCCGGTTCGTTCAAGCTGGTCATTGACGACGTCCGCGCTTCCCAGCGACCACAGACCGTGGAGCGCGTGGTGCTGTGCAGCGGCAAAATCTGGACGGAGCTTTCCAGCAGCAAGACCTTGACCGTACCCGAGTCGGTCGCCTTGGCGCGGGTCGAACAGTTGTACCCGTTCCCGTCAGATGAGATCGCGCATCTGCTTGAGCGCTACGCCGCCGCGCGTGAAGTGGTATGGCTGCAGGAAGAGCCGCAGAACATGGGCGCCTGGACATATATGGCTCCGCGACTGCAGGATCTGCTCAGGCCGGGAGTCAATTTGAGGTACATCGGTCGGCGCGAATCGGCCAGTCCGGCGGAAGGGTCGCACAGCCGTCACGAGGTGGAGCAAGCGCGGATCATGGCAGCGGCAGTTGCCACGGTTCCGGCGGTTCGGGACGAGAGGAGCGAGGTCATCCATGCCCGTTGAGATACGCGTGCCGGCGCTGGGCGAGTCCGTGGTCGAGGCGACTGTTGGGCGCTGGGTAAAGAAGCCGGGCGATCAAGTCGCCGTGGGTGACGTCGTCGTCGAGCTGGAAACCGATAAAGTGAATGTCGAGGTCCACGCGGAACAGGCCGGCGTCCTCGAATCGGTTGCCAAGCAGGAGGGTGAGAATGTTGCTATTGGGGATGTGCTCGCCACTTTGAATGAGGCTGCTGTGCCATCTCCGGAGGTCACTGCAGCGCGCGCGCCAGCGGGGGTTGCCCATGCCGACCCCGCCTCGGTGAATGGGCCGGCGCACGCATCCCCGGTCGCCCGCAAGCTCGCGGAGGAGAAGGACCTCGATCTGAGCCAGGTGAAGGGAACCGGTCCCGGCGGGCGGATCACCAAGCAGGACGTTGAGGGGTATCTGCAGCAGCCGGAAACAGTCACGCCGCCGGCCCTCACGCCACAACCTACCCTCACGCCACAGCCGGCCCTCACCCCCCAACCCCCTCTCAGTCCCTCGGACCAGTGGCGGGACCGAGAAATCTTCCCAAGAACAGGAGAGGGGGAGATATCGGCGGGTCCCAGGACCGTGGAGCGAGCGCTCCCGAGTTTGCCGAAACTGCCGCCCCTGCCTTCTGAGGGCGAGCGGCGTGAGGAGCGAGTGCGGATGTCTCGCCGGCGACAGACCATTGCCGCACGGCTGGTCGAAGCCCAGCACAACGCAGCCATGCTCACGACCTTCAACGAGGCGGACATGACCGCGATCATTGACATTAGGAAAAGACGCAAGGAGAGCTTCAAGGAGCGGCACGGAGTAAACCTGGGCTTCATGTCCTTCTTTACGAAGGCAATCGTCGCAGCTTTGAAACAGTTCCCGATGCTGAACGCGGAAATTCAGGGTGACGAAGTACTGTTGAAGCACTACTACGACATCGGGATCGCCGTGAGCACAGACGAAGGGTTGGTCGTCCCGGTCGTGCGTGACGCCGAACGGAAGAGCTTTGCCGAGATCGAGCGGGACATTGCCGAACTCGCCTTGCGAGCTCGGGATGGCAAACTAACCCTGCCGGAGCTGCAGGGAGGCACATTCACCATCACCAATGGAGGCGTGTTCGGCTCCCTGATGGCGACACCCATCCTCAACGCTCCCCAGGTAGGGATTCTGGGAATGCACAAGATTCAGGAGCGACCTGTCGCAGTGGACGGCCAGGTCGTCATACGACCCATGATGTACCTGGCGCTATCCTACGATCACCGGATCGTGGATGGGAAGGAGTCGGTGAGTTTCCTGGTGAGGGTGAAGGAGCTGATCGAGGACCCGGCCGTGTTGCTGGTGGACGGCTAGCCGCAGCAGCCCCCACAACCGGACTCCGCGTTCCACTCCTGGTGACCACAGTATTTGCATCGCTGTTCTTGTTTTCCGTCCTTCGACTTTTCTCCGGTCGAATACATCCCGCGCCTTCGATGACACTCTGGGCAGGTGTTCCCAAATATGGCGCACAGGACAATCACAGACCCTATAGCGACGATGATGGAAACCGTAACTGCCGGTGACATTTCATTCGAAAGCGCAGTTGTTTTGTCAGCTTCGCTGAGATGAGTGTCTTTCGGGGCCAACGGGCCATTCCTGTCGTCAGGCTTTACGGGCACCCACTGTGGGGCGGTTGAGATGTCATCAGGCCGGGCGCCCGATGATGCAGAGCCGATTGAACCGTCCAAGGGCCTGGGCTGGCCTCCGCCACCGAATTGTGCGCTAAGACCCACAGTAGTAATCACCAGGGTGAGTAAAACCAGCGCCAACAGGAGAACCATCTTCGCGGGACCTTTTGATCGAGGCTTTGGAAAGACCCAGTTTCGCCTAATGTTGACCCTTCGGTAGTGTAGCTCTTCACCAAATCGGACGGAAGCGTCCGGCCAGATGTCTGCCGGCGGCTCGCAACCGAAGAAGCGCGTGTAGCTTTCCAAAGTCTGGGCGTACCAGCGTTGGTGCTTGCGCAGTTCTTCTTGACCGCCTCGAGTGGGCCCGTGATGGAACGGCTTTCCCAACACTTCACCACAAAATCGGTCCCAATACGAGCGCGTATAGACCAGGTGCATATGCCAAGCTTGGTCCACCTGGTCGGATGGTGAAACAGGATGGCCCGAGACGGCAGCCAGGAACATGAAGCGCTTGTACTCATCCATGACGCGCGCCGCATAGTGGGGTGGCCAAACGTTCTCACGGGCCAGCCGCCGAGCGAATGGAAGCTGCTCATCCCCTTCGTCAAACGAGAACTCTGAGATCCGATCGTAGAGCGCGTGTTGATTGCTTTTCATCTTTCCGCCTCCCCGAGTGCAGAGCCGACGACCACCTTGCTGACGATTTCCTCCGTCTCGGGTAGTGGCGTGTCGACCGTACGCGGACCTTCCGTGCCGGACGGGTTTTGGCGGTCGGACGCGCTGAATCGGTCGAGCAGGGTTGCCACGGTCATGTCGCTAATGACGTTTGTCAGGGCGGGGAGTCGTCCCAATATTCAGTCGACTGGAAGGATCAGGGGGATCACGGTCAAGATGACGGCATCGGGCAGGCCGGCAGCGGTCAGGACCAGCGGCAGGGTGATCAGGCCGGCCTCGGGCACGCCGGCAATCCCGATACCCGCCATCACGGACGCGAGGGCGACGGTCAACTGCTGGCCGGCGCTCAGGTGGTAACCAAACGCCTGGGCGATGAATATTACGGCGGCGGCTTCGTATAGGATGATCCCGTCGTGGTTCAAGTTCGTTCCCACGCAGGCGGCCAGGCGTGCGGATGCCGGCGAAACCTTAAGACGGTCATTAAGAGTTTTGAGCGTGACGGGAAGCGTTGCCAGGCTGCTGCTGCAGGAGAGGGCGGTGACAATTGCGTCAGAGGCGCCCGCAAAGAAACGGAGGGGCGACATGCGGCCGACCACCCGCAGGAGCAAGCTGTAGTACACGAATGCATGGATAAAGAGCCCCAGCGCCATTGTGCCGAGAAAGACGCCGAGGATCGAGAACACTCCCGGGCCCGTTTTGCCGACCACGCTCGCCACAATCCCGAATACCGCGAACGGGATCAAAGCGATTATCCACTCCAGCATCTGCACGAACACCTGGAAGATCGCACGGATCGCGCCTTCGATTGTCGATAGACCCTGGGAGAGGTCCGGCGAGTCGCGGTCCTTGAGTTTGCGCAGCGCGGCTCCCATGAGAACCGCAAGGAGCACGACGGTGATGACGCTATTCCGGCGAAACGGATCGACGACGTTCTTAGGCGTGTAACGGCTGAAATTCTTCATCGGATCGAGAGATGGAGGATTTGGAGCGGCTTCCTTCTTCGTCAGTACTCCCTTGGCAACCAACCTGTCGGCCAGGCCCTCCACGCGCTCGTTGTCCTCGTCCATATCTCGTCGCGCGCCGTTCGCCGAATTCCGCTCGATCTCCCGCTTCATCGGTTCGATCCGGCCTTGCCATCGCTCACCGCCTCGTACGAGGTTCGCTACCGAGAGGCCGATTACGATCGCAACGGTTGCGTTTACCAGGCTTATGGCGACCAGCTTCGCTCCCTGCTTGGCCGGTATTCGCGTGCGCATGAACGCGTCGAGCACGGCGAAGAGGATGAGCGGCGTGGCGAGCGTCTTGAGCAGAGTAATGACAAGCATGCCGATCTCGCCGAGCGGCGCCGCTTTCGCTTTCCAGACAACTCCCACGACAGTCCCAAGCGCTACGCCGATCAAGATTCGGACGTAGAGCGGCAAGTGGTATCGTCCGTCCCGGCCCTTAAATGTGTCGTGTTGCTGTTCCACTGTGGTCTCCTCACTGTCGTTTCGAGACATCTCATATTTTCAACTTGATCA
>ORMF011018962.1_pt1 | contig 34820 bp, 40 predicted proteins | sample 1779871 | NCBI WGS metagenome assembly ORMF01 (sample SAMEA104232316, study PRJEB22302) | groundwater metagenome | biome: forest; feature: aquifer; material: groundwater | place: USA | collected 2011-08-07 | depth 5.4 m
CCTGCAACAGGAGGTTGTGATGGTCTTGATTCTGGAGGCAAACTATTATCATTTCCACCTCTCCCTCCGCAGGCGCTTGCCAGTAACACTAGAACCGCAACAGTTGGCAACACTGTAAATCTTCTTAATCTAAGCAATCTTCCGAGATTACTTTCTCTTGAAATTGGAACAAAACCGTTTTGATTTAACTCGTTTATTGAAGTAATCTCAAGGGGATTATGATTAGAGGATTCTTTTTTCATTCAATGAAAACAGTATGTCATACTATTAAATTGCTTTTCAAGTAGATAGGATAGTACAATAAACTTTGCGTGGAAGTAGGATATATGTTTTTTTCCGATGCTTTTTTTATTCTTAAATGGTGGGTGATGTTTCTGGTAGTTGGATTTACATGTTTGCCATTAACAACTTCTATTTTTTCAAACTTTTTTGACAGGGGGTATATTTTTTCAAAAATACTTGGAATTGCGATTGTTTCCTATTTAATTTTCATCCTAGGAATATTTCATATTTTACCTTTTAACCAAATTAACTCTATTCTTGCTCTTGGATTATTTCTAGCAATTAATCTATTTATTGGAAAAAATAATTTTTTAAAAATATTAAGAGGCAAATGGAAAATATTCATTCTTGAAGAATTTATTTTTTTATCAACCCTCCTCGTTTGGTCTTTTGTTCGGGGACATCAACCAGACATTCATGGGCTTGAAAAATATATGGACTTTGGATTTATAAATTCAATATTAAGAAGCGATTATTTCCCTCCAAAAGATATGTGGTTTACTCCACTACCGATTAATTATTATTATTTTGGTCATCTTGTCACAGCAGTCCTTACGAAAATTTCAGACATTCCTTCATATATAACATTTAATTTAATGGTGGCAACAATTTTTGGTCTTATTTTTACTTCTTCATTTTCAATAGGAGCAAATTTATTATATTTAGCTAATAAGCAAAAAAACCTCAAAGCAATAGTTCAAAATTTAAAAATTTTAATTGCAGGATTTTTGAGCGCCTTCTTAGTTGCTTTTGCCGGGAATCTTCATGCACTATACTCTTTTTTTAAACCCTATCCCAATGAAAATCCTGTTCCATTTTGGCAATTATCATTTTCGCCCAACACATTCCCCAACTCATATTGGTATCCAAATGCAACGCGTTTTATATACCATACTATTCATGAATTTCCTATTTATTCATTTGTTGTTTCCGATTTACATGGACACGTCCTGGATATACCTTTTGTACTACTAACAATCGCGCTATTTCTCAATATCTTAATGTCTAAATATCTTAATATCTTTAAAATTATTTTAATCGGATCTTTATTAGCGGTTATGTACATGACAAATGTCTGGGACGCAGTGATATATCTCTTGTTGACTATTATCCTAATAATGTATCTTAATCTAAAATCTTCAACGCTATTCTCTACTAAATACTTACTACATACTACTTACTACATACTACTTACTGTTGGAGTTCTCTTTCTTTTTTCTCTTCCCTTTAGCGTCCATTTTAAGCCGTTTGCATCAGGTATCGGCATTCTATGTCCGCCTCAATTTCTTGAAGGGTCAAGAATTGGACCATTTTTATTTGAAGCTTCACATTGTCAAAAATCTCCGCTTTGGCAGTTATTAATTTTATATGGATTCTTCTATTTCTGGGTCATTTACTTTGTTGCGTTTATTATTAAAAAATTTGGGGCAATAAAAAACTGGAACAGGATTGATATTTTTATTGTTATATTAATTATTATCTCAACAATTCTTATCATAATTCCGGAATTTGTATACGTAAAAGATATTTACCCTGCACACTACAGAGCAAATACTATGTTTAAACTTGCTTATCAATCTTTTGTAATGCTGTCTATTGCCTCAGGATATATTATTTCAAGCAATATAAAACGCTTCAGATTTAACTTCCTAATTGTAATAATTGGCGGATTATCTATTTTCTTGGTTTTTGTCTACCCTTTTTTTGCAATAAATTCCTATTATGGCACTAAGACTTATTCCGGATTAAATGGCTTAACATATCTTAAAAATCTCTATCCCGATGATTTTGAAGCGATTACCTTTCTTAACAAGAATATAAAAGGCCAACCCATAATACTTGAGGCGCAAGGCGACTCATATACAGATTATTCAAGGGTATCTTCAAACACCGGACTTCCCACAGTTTTGGGATGGATGGTCCATGAATGGTTATGGCGAGGAACATATGATGTACCCGCACCAAGAATATCTGAAATTCAAAGCTTGTATGAAACACATGATCTAGAACTTACAAAAAATCTGCTTAATAAATATAAAATTTCTCTTATTTTCGTAGGAGATTTGGAACGCCAGAAATATCAAAATCTATACCAAGAAAAGTTTAGTAAAATAGGAAGCTTAATATACAAGTCCGGTCAAACCAACATTTATAAGATCACCTCTGAGGATTTTTAGAAATCGGACAATCGCTACTGTTAATTTCGCAAGTGACATAGGATTGAATTTCCTGATAGTTATTATCTCCAATTCTCGGAATTAATACCCATTCGTTATTATATAAGCTTGATATTTCAGGATGAATTAAAAGACCGGGTCTACCCGTTTGGTCATCACCATAATCTAAAACTGCGCTCTGAATTTTTGCCTTATTCATTTTTCCTGCCAGCCTTATAAAATCATCAAATTCGTCCTCTTTTATATTGGTGTCTATACTGTTTTTAACAGTACTATAAAGACCAATAATTTTAGATGGATTAAGAAGAACATTTAAAGAAAGCGCCGCAGTCTTTACTGCGGTTATTACTTCTTCCTGCCTTTTTGATCTTGCAAAATCTGTGCCTTCCATCCCTTCTGCGTGACGTGATCTTACAAATTCAAGAGCTGTTTCTCCGTTCATTTTCTGCATACCTTGGTCAAAATGTATATGTTTATAACGACAGGGGAAAGCTTCAAGCTGCGATGAAGCTGTAGCTAGAAACGCAAGATCATTCTCATTATGCCCGCACAGATCATTTTCTTTTCCATCAATTGGATATTTATAATCATCAAATCCATTCTCAACATTCACATTAATCCTTCCCAAAAGATCTATTGCCTTAACAAAACCGCTAAAATCAATCTTTACCGTATAATCAATTGACTGGTTCATAATTTTTTTTACAACTGCTTGGACAACTAAAATACCTCCTCCTTTTTGTTGCGACTCGGCATTTGAATACGCCGTATTGATTCTGCCATTTAAATCCGGAACCCATAAATCTCTAGGAATGGACAGGAGTGTTACCTTTTCTTTCTCAACATCTAAGCTTGCAAAAATCATTGTGTCTGTCAAATTGGGACCATCATGATTTGCTCCGCCTGCTCCTAGCAACAATATATTTACTTTACCGTTCACTTGCTTGAGGTTTACTCCATGGGTAAAGAAAAGCTGGAATAAAAAAGAGGAGACCTTTGCTACTTTAAATAATGACAAAAGAAATAAAATTACAATAGCGGGAACCAAAAACTTCTTAAGCATTTTTTATAATATTTATAAATTCTTTTACCTCAAGACTTACCTTACCTACCAAAACCCCATCCATATTTGGCTTTTTTGTAAAACTTGTTACATTGTCTTTTGTAACGCTTCCGCCATATAAAACATATTTAATGTTATATTTACTTTTAATAAAAGATGCTACATTATCAGCATTTTCAGGAGTATCCGGATTTCCTGTTCCAATCGCTTCAACCGGTTCATACGCAACGATATCGACTCCATTTGGGATAAATGTGTCTTTTTTTGTTATGCAATATACCGGAATTAAATTGTACTTTTTTGCCATTTCAACTTTTTTGGAGAAAGTAAGATCATTCTCCCCAAAGTATTGTCTTCTTTCCGAATGGCCAATTAAAACATAATCTGCAAATTCTTTTATTTGTTTTCCATTTATTTCTCCCGTATATGCCCCTTCATCAAAAGGTGAGACATTTTGCGCTCCAACTTTAACAGGTAAATTATTGGTGGAAAAATATAAACTAAACAAAGACAATAGAGTAAAAGAGGGGCAAACAATTATTTCTTTACCAATAAATTCTAGATCGTAAGTTTTAAATCTGTCGAGCCAAGTCTTAGCTTCAGATTCCATCATGTTGGACTTCCAGTTGGCTATAATAAAGGTCTTTTTCATATGGTACAATTACAAAGCGTTTATCTATTATACTTTATGGCTCAAGACTTTCTCAAGCAGCTTAATCCCGAGCAAAAAAAAGCAGTTTTACAAACAGAAGGACCGATGATAATTTTGGCAGGTGCAGGCAGCGGAAAAACTAGGGTTCTTACCTATAAAGTTATTCACCTAATTGAAGAAAAAGGCGTTGATCCGGAAGATATCTTAATGGTCACCTTTACAAACAAAGCGGCGAATGAGATGAAAGAAAGAGTTAGTAAATTAATATCTTCACGCAACAAAACTTCCCAGCCCCTAATTGCCACTTTTCATTCTCTTTGCGCAAGAATCTTACGCAAAGAAGGAAAATATGTCGGACTTTCTTATCAATTTGCTATTTATGACAGCCAAGATCAAATAGACGCAATAAAAGAAACGATGAAAAATTTGAATATATCTATAAAAGAATATAAACCCTCATCTATATTAGCAACTATTTCTCAGGCTAAGAACCAACTGATTGATGAAAATGAATATATTTCTCTTGCACGAGGATATTTTCAAGAAATTGTCTCAAGAGTTTATCCTTCCTATCAAAAAATTTTGAAAGAAAGTGATGCTGTAGATTTCGATGATCTACTACTCAAAACAGTCAAGCTTTTTAAGGAAAACCCTACGGTGCTTGAAAAATATCAAAATCGCTTCAGATACATTTTAATTGATGAATATCAGGACACCAATCATGCGCAATACATCTTAACTAAAATGCTTGCCGGAAAATGGAAAAATGTTTGTGTAGTTGGCGATTTCTCTCAAAGTATTTATAGTTGGCGAGGAGCAGATTTTAGAAATTTATTAAAGTTTAAAGACGGATTTGAAAATGTAAAAACTTTTTCACTTTCCCAAAATTACCGTTCAACCCAAAAAATTTTAGATGCTGCAACATCTATCATGTCCAAAAATACTACCCACCCCATCTTAAAACTTTGGACAGAAAATGAGCAGGGAGAAGACGTAGTTATTTATGAAGCTAAAAATGAGCAAGATGAAATAGAGTTTATAATAGATAGAATTCAAGATTATAAATTTTCCGATTGCGCCATTCTTTATAGAACCAATGCTCAATCCCGAAATATCGAAGAGGTACTCCTGCATAAAAATATACCATATGTATTGGTAGGAGGAACGAGATTCTACGAAAGAAAGGAAATAAAAGATGTACTTGCTTATTTAAGAGCCTTAGATAATAAAAAAGATAAAATATCTTTAAAACGCATAGAAAAAATTGGGAAAAGAAAAATGGAAAAATTCCTAAGCTTCCAAGAAAAGTTAAATGATTCAAATCATTTAACTAATACTCCAACAATTGAAATTATGGATAAAGTCATTGCAGAAACTAATTACTTATTACTTTACGACGAGAAAGACGAGGACGACAGACAAAGGCTTGAGAATATAAAAGAACTCCGGTCTGTAGCTCTTAATTTCCCAAACTTAACAAATTTTTTAGAAAATGTTTCTCTTGTTGAACAGGAATATATGCCAGATAAAATTAGCCAAGAAAAAAAAGATGCAGTAACTCTTATGACCTTGCATGCGGCAAAAGGACTTGAGTTTCCTATTGTATTTATGGTTGGAATGGAAGAGGGACTTTTCCCTCATAGCAGATCTTTGATGGAAAAGCAGGAACTCGAAGAAGAAAGAAGATTATGCTATGTAGGTATGACCCGAGCCAAGAAAAGATTGTTCTTAACCTATGCAAGACACAGACTTTTTTTTGGTCAAAGAACATCAAATATAGTATCCAGGTTTATTTTGGAGCTTCCAGAAGCTATAATAAATCAAAATCTCAACAGCATTAGTATAAAATAATGAAAACTAAAAATTTATCAAATCATCCCCTACAATCTTTTGAATGGGGAAAGTTTAGGAAAAAAACAGGAATAAAGGTTATTCAAAAAAGTGGCTTTCAGTTAACTATACACAAAATTCCCCATCTTCCATGGACAATTGGTTATGTACCAAAAAGTCAACTACCAACCAAAGAAATTATTTCGGAATTGGAGAAAATTGGGAGGGAAGAAAAATGCATATTCATACAATTAGAACCCAATATTGTAAAGAATCAGGAACCAAAAAATTGGAAATTGGAAATTGGAAATTGGAAATTGCAGCCATCTGCCCATCCTCTTTTCACCAAGTACACTTTTATTCTTGACCTGACAAAATCAGAAGAAGATTTATTAAAATCAATGCATCCAAAAACACGCTACAACATAAAAGTGGCACTCAAACACGATGTCCAAATTGTTCAGGATCATTCAAACGAAGCTTTTGAAACCTATTTAGAATTAACAGAAGAAACAACAAAAAGGCAAAACTTTTATTCACATACTGAAAAATATCATAGATTAATGTGGAAAACCCTCCGCCCGAAAATGGAAAATGGAAAATGGAAAATGGAAAATAAACTAACAGCTCATTTATTCTTAGCGAAATATAAAGATCAAGTATTGGCCGCATGGATTTTATTTGTTTTTAAAGATACCCTTTATTATCCTTATGGCGCATCTTCAAATTTGCACAGAGAAACAATGGCATCAAATCTAATGATGTGGGAAGCAATATTGTTTGGCAAAAAATTGGGACTTAAAAATTTTGACATGTGGGGAGCACTCGACCCTAATCCTTCTAAAAATGATCCTTGGTATGGATTTCATAGATTTAAAGAAGGATACGGACCAAGACTTGTTGAATTTGTAGGAAGTTATGATCTGGTAATTAATCCCTTACTGTATAATATTTACAAAATTTTAGATAAAATCCGCTGGCTCATATTGAGATCTAAATAATATAAAGCATGAGTTGGTTTTTCTCATCTTGATCTTTTAAAGGTAAATTCATTTTATATCTATAGCTTATGATTTTTGTTCCCGGCTTAAGTTCTTTTCTAAATTTTGGCAAAAGTCGATTTAGAGCTTTTGGAACAAGATAGACAAAGACAACAGATGCTCTGGAAATATCTACATCATAAAAATTTTTTCTAATAATTTTTATCTTCCCCTGCACTCTATTGATACGTATCATTAGAGTGGATATGAATGCTCGCAATGGATCTATTTCAACTCCTACTCCCTTTACTTCAAATTCTCGGCTAGCTACTATTAAAGCTGTGCCGTCTCCGGATCCAAGATCATAAACGATATCATTTTTATTAATTTTTGCCAATCGACACATTGCTCTGGCAACTTTTTTATTTGTCCTCCACCAAGGTGCCCATGGACTATCCGGCGGCCAAACCCACGAAAGAAGGATGAAGAGAAAAATTATCATTAACAATAAAATTATATTCGTGATTAAAAAAACCATTTTTATCTATATTTAATTATTCTAAAAATTACTTTGCCGATTATTTCCTTTTTATAGACCCACCCGAAATCCCTGCTGTCCGTACTCTTATCTTTATTATCGCCCAGCACGAAATATTTATTTCCGTCAGCTGACGGATTTATTCTTGCAATTCTTTTTATTATATGCATTTTATTTTTATTTCTGCACACCACAACATCATTTATTTTAGGATTTTTAAAAAAATATGAAAGCTTATTTATCAAAACTGCATCCCCGTTTTTATAATAAGGCATCATGCTCTCGCCATTTACCTGGAATTTTGATAATGGAAAAATTGAGAAGAGGAGATGAAGATAATGTTGCATTATTTTTCTTTTTTTGTTTTTGCAAAAATATCTGCAATTTCATCAACTGCTTTTACTAATTCTTGCGCAGAATCAAGATTTACCTCTTGTTTATTTTTGGAGCAAAGCTTTGCCGCTTTCCAAAATGTTTCGTGAAGATTTGGAAACATAGATAAATGTTCAGGCTTAAAGTAATCTGTCCAAAGAATCAACAATTCTTCTTTGCACTTTCTTGCATGTTCCTCTTTTGTCCAGACCATTCTGACAAAGCTGTTTCCATCCTCAACAGATCGGTTTCCGGTTGGTAAATCTTTGATTTTTTGTACCATCTTAAGCACGGTTGCAGCTGCGATTTGCGCAGGCCTAAAATCATAAATTCCGCAGGGAACATCACAGTGAGCATAAACTACTCTGGTTGGAAGAATTTTAGAAATTGCGATAAGCAAACTTTTGATCATGGTAAACAAATACTATTACTTTTCAAAAAAGCTGTCAACAGGATCCCTCATTATGCGCTTAAATCTTTTTCGAATCTTATAAAACGTTTTATTGCTTCAAAAAAAGGCAGTATTGTCAAAAGATACCTAAGGAAAATAAGTTGCTGAAGGATATATGCGAAAATGCCGGATATATGATATCTGCCCATTGCAAATGTGGCAAAGTGACTTCCTAGAGGAACAACATAACCCATATGTTGATATTTATACGGCAAAAGCTGCTCGTCTCTAATAGACCTTAAGACATTTTCCGCTGCTGTCTCTCCCATTTTTTCAGCCCTCGGAGCAACCCCCGGAGATACCGCATCACCTGCTGCAAAAACGTTCTTTAAATTATTTGCCTGTAAAGCCTCGCTCACTTCAATTTTACCCAAAAGATTATTTGGTTTTACCCCACCAGTCCAGATAAACACATCGTAAGGAAATGTCTTTCCGCTTTCTGCCTCAACAGCATCTTTTGTGACTTTTTTTATATGCTCTCCCAAAACTAAATGGACATTGCTTTTTTCAAGTCTTTTTTTTGCAAGGACTGAGATTCTATTTCCTAACTCCTTTAGTAAAATTGTGGCTCCCTGAATCAGAGTAATGTCCAAATCCCTTCTATGGGTTGCGAGTTCGCATGCAAGTTCCGTACCTGAAAACCCTCCACCTCCGACTATGATTTTTTTTGCGTTTTTTAATACATTTTTTACTCTTATAGCATCCTCTAAGGTTTTCATCGCAATCCCGTGTTCCTTAACTCCCGGTATACCAAAATCCGCTGACTTGCTTCCTAACGCAAAAATTAAATAATCGTATGCATACTCCCTGTTCTTATCCAGCAATATTTTTTGTGAAGAAGTATCGACCTTTTCAACAGTTCCCTCTACAAAGTTAAAACTATTATTAAATATTGATTTATAGGGAATGGCTACATTTCTCTGAGGCTCTTCGGAAGTTGCAACCTCATACAAAGAGGGTGTAAATGTATGAAAATTATTTTTATCAATAATCGTTACATTAATATCGTATGATTTTGCTTTATTTTTAAGTTTTAGGGCAGCTCTTATTCCCGCAAAGCCTCCCCCCAGTACAACTATATTTAGCATAAGAAATAAACTCTATTGTATAGTATATATTTTACAATTTTTTCTCAAGGTGTATACTCTATGTATGTTTGCATTGATAAAAAAATTTGATGAAACCACGATTGAGATCCTAAAAAAGATTACCTTTCCATTATCACGCATTTCGCTTTTTATAATATTCTTCTGGTTTGGTTTTTTAAAAATTATTCTGGCAAGTCCTGCCAACCCCCTTGTAGAATCATTGCTAAATAAAACCTTGCCTTTCATTGGTTTTAATCAGTTTATAATATTCTTGGGAATTTGGGAGATGATTATAGGTATAACTTTTTTAATTCCTAAAGCAGGAAGGATTACGATTGCTTTACTTATTCCCCATATGATTACGACGTTTATGCCTTTGATCCTATTACCAAGCCTTGTCTGGCAAAGCTTTTTAATCCCTACATTAGAAGGCCAGTATATTATAAAAAATCTTCTTATTATATCGCTTGCGGTTGGCATAGCATCACGTATGGAACCTATTAAGAGAAACAAAATATGATGCCTAATAATTTTGATATTACATGTATTGGAAATGCCAAAATTGATGCATTTTTATCAATCCGCGATGCATCCTCCCATGTTCATCTAAATAGGCAAACTAAAGAATTATGCATTAAGTCGGGAGAAAAAATTCCAGTTGACAGTTGTTCTTTTCTTCTTGGCGGCAATGCGTGTAATGTTGCTGTTTCCTTATCTCGTCTAAAATTAAATACGGCTTTGATGGCAGAAATAGGAACCGATGAGTTTTCTCAAAAAATAATAAAAGGCCTTATTGCAGAAAAAGTAAATACGGATTTTGTAAATCAAACCATTAATGAACAGGCCTCATTTTCTGTGATTATTAATTTTCAACAAGAAAGAACTATATTTACACAACATGTTATAAGAAAACACAATTTTAATTTTGATAAACTTTCTACGAAATGGGTATATCTTACCTCTCTTGGAAACGAATGGGAACGGCCATATACAAAAACTGCAGACTTTGTTAAAAACAATAAATCAAAACTTGCATTTAATCCCGGAACACTTCAACTGGACGCGGGCTATGAAAGACTTAAGCATATTTTATCTCTTACTAATATTATTTTTATAAATAAGGAAGAAGCCCAAATATTAATTGGCGACAACAAGCAACAGGAGATATCAAATCTTCTTTTACAGGTAAAAAAACTTGGTCCGGAAATTGTTGTAATTACGGATGGAGAAAATGGATCGTACTTAATTGATGACAAAAGTAAGGTGCATAGTCAAACCATTTTTAAGACAAAAGTTGTTGAAAAAACCGGAGCAGGAGACGCATATGCTTCGGGTTTTTTAGCGGCAATTATATCTGGATTTTCCCTAAAAGAGGGAATGAGTTGGGGAGCATTAAACTCTTCTTGTGTGATAAATAAAATAGGAGCCCAAGATGGCCTTTTAACTAAACAAGAAATGCAGAGGAGGTTTAGGAACAGTAAAATTGGCTATGATAAACCACTTTTTATACTTCCCTTTGACCATCGGTCATCTTTTATTAAATTATTTGGATTTACAAACCCAGAACTAGTATTAAAAGAAAAAGAAACTATATACTTAGCCAAAGAAATTATTTATGAAGCTTTCAAGAAAGCAGTTTCGGAAGGTGTTCCAAAGGACAAAGCAGCAATCTTGGTTGATGAAGAATATGGGGATAAAATTATTAAAGATGCAATAGGACAAAAATATAACGTTATTCTAACTACTGAAAAAAGCGGGAAAAAAGAATTTACTTTCGAATACGGAGATGATTTCGCAGAACATATCGATAAATATCATCCCAATTTCGTTAAAGCCCTTCTTCGCTTCCCTCAAGAAAAAAAATTAGAACCCAATAGTCAACTAGAAAAATTATTAATTCTTTCTGATTGGTGTCATCAAAATGGCTATAAATTTCTGATAGAAATTGTTTCTTCATCAGAAGAAAAGCTTGACTATAAAATGGTAATTGGCGCAATTGAACAATTGCAAAGTTTGGGGATTGATCCCGATGTATGGAAAATAGAAGGAATGGAAAATAGCAGAGATTATGAATCTATAGTCGGCAAAGCAAGAATTAATGGCAGGGAAAAGGTAGGCATTGTAATATTGGGAAAAGGAGAAGATGCAAAACAGGTTGAAAAATGGATCTTGGCTGGCGCTGGAGTTAATGGCATAATAGGATTTGCAATCGGCAGAACTGTATTTTGGGAACCAATTGTTAAATTTACAAAGCAGGAATTAACAAGAGACGAGACAATAGATAAAATAAGCAAAAATTTCCAGCATTTCTATAAAATATTTATAGATCAAAGAAGATGAAAGTATATTTAGGAGCAGACCATGCAGGGTATAAGCTAAAAGAAAAGATTAAATCATATCTAAAAAATGAAGGATATGATGTAAAAGATTGTGGTGCATTTTCGTTTGATAAAAACGACGACTATCCAGATTTTATTGCTCCCTGCGCAAAAAAAGTATCCCAGGATATTGATGCAAAAGGTATTGTTTTTGGAAAATCAGGCGCAGGTGAGTGCATCGTTGCAAACAAAATAAAAGGAATAAGAGCTGTATGGGGAGTTAACAAAACAAATGTGAAGCTTTCCCGAACCCATAATGATGCTAATGTTCTATCTTTGGGGTCACTGTTTGTCAACGCCGATTTCGCAAAAGAATTAGTTAAGATATTCTTGCAAACCTCCTTTCTCAATGAAAAGCGTCACATCAGAAGAATTGAAAAAATTAAAAAAATAGAAAATGATCCTTATTGAAAACTTCAATAAATGTTTCCGATTTAATGATTGTGATAAAAAAGTAATACTTGACAAACATAGTAATTCCTGTAATAATAGTTATTACTATGAATGGTATTACAACAATGACGCAAAAGGGACAAGTAGCAATTCCAAAATCAATTAGGGATTATTTCCATCTTCAGCCTCATGATAAGGTACATTTTGAAGTAAAAGATAATAGTATCGTAGCTCGTCGTCTTTCTTCGGTAGAAGAAATGCGCGGCATTGTTAAAACAAATAAAATATTATCCCGGAAAGAAATGAAGAAGGCTATAAGAGAAGCAGTCTTAGAAAAGTTTAAAAGAAAAGGAATTATATCTTAGCAAGAACTGTTATGCTTATAATAGTTGACACAAGCGCCCTTGTCCGCTTCTTCACTGATGATACTCCGCAAAAAGCTAGTCTTGTCGAAAAACTCTTTAAAGCCGAAAAAGATATCTTTATTCCAGATGTAGTATTTCCAGAGCTTGAGTATATATTAATCCAGAAGTATAATTTCCCAAGAGAAAAACTTTTGCACATATATACTTTTTTATCTTCTCGCGACAACATTCACATAATGAATGAGTCAAAAAACGCAATTGCAATGTTTGAAAAAACAAAACTAGATATGGCAGACTGTATTATTGCCGCTTACTCCATGAAAGGTTCTCTTGCTAGCTTTGACAACGGGCTTTTAGATATCAAAGATATAAATCCCTTTTGGAAATAATGAGGCGACACCTGGAAGGTGACCGCGTATTGACACCTCTTTTCTAATTTTGCAATTGTTTTTTGCAGGTTAGTCTGCTATAGTATTTGTGTTATGCCAAAAATAATGAATTTTCGTGTTATTATTGAACAAGATGAAGACGGAGTATTTGTCGCTTCTGTTCCTGCTATTCCTGGCTGTCACACTCAAGGAAAAACGTACGAAGAAACCGTAAAGAATATCAAAGAAGCAATAGAGTTGTGTTTGGATGTTGCCAAAGACGATAGGACTTATCGAGCAAAGGTTCATTGGGGCGATACTAAGGATGAAAATAGATTTATTGGAGTTGCAAAAATTCCTGTTAAGCTTGGGTTTTCTCTATGAGTAAATTGCCTCTCCTAAAGGCACTCCAGCTTATCAAAATCCTTAAAAAATTAGACTTTTCCCAAGTGCGTCAGAAAGGAAGTCACATATTCTTTTCTCATCCAGATGGTCGAACAACTGTTGTCCCTTTTCATCAAAGCAAAACAATAGGCAGGGGGCTGCTTCGGTCAATTCTTAACGATATTAACATTTCTCCTGAAGAATTTAGGAAAATTGCATAGGTACATTCAACGCAGAACTTCTTAAAAGCCATTTTGTGGTATTCAAAAGTTAAAGTTATCACCTTTTTCATTCTCAAGCCAAAACCAAACCTGATTCTTCAATTTTTCCGTTAGTTCATAACTTTTAGCATGTTTTAAGTACCCTAAATAAGATTGCATTGATTGATTAAAGTTTTCCAAACCAACCTTTTCTTGTATTTTCTTAAAAATCCTTCTTTTTGTTTTAGTTCTTGGTAAAATGTAATGAGGTAGAACAACATATCCTAGAAAATCAATTCCGTTGTCTAGACGACGGATATTTATTTTATTTGGATGCAGGTCAAGTTTAAGTTCACTTACTAAGAATTTCTTTAATTCATTAATGTATTGAAGTAAACACTCTTTATTTCCTGATAATAAAATAAAATCATCCGCATACCTTAAATAATATCGGATTTTCATCTCGTGCTTTACGAACTGATCCAGTTCATTTAAATAAATATTTGCAAAGATTTGGCTGGTTAAATTTCCTAAAGGAATTCCTTTGTGGGTATTGTCTATATTAAAACTTTCGATAACCTGCTTGAGAAGCCAAAGAATATCCTGGTCTTGGATTTCCTTTACTAACAATTGATACAAAATCTCATGATCAACGCTTGCAAAAAACTTCTTAATATCACATTTTAAAGCCCAACAATTACCCACATAATTCTTGGAAACTTTTCTGGCGAATTGCTCCAATTTTTTTACTCCTTTATGAGTTCCTTTATTTAATCTACAGGAATAGGAGTCATAGATAAAAGATTTATCGAATAATTTATATAAAAATGTGTAGAGTAAATGATGGATAACCCTGTCTGAAACGCCCGCTTTATGAATATGCCGTTGTTTAGGATCATTGACATAAAAAGATTTATAATTCCCATGTCTATATGTTTTATTTTTTAAAAAATTGTGAAGTTCAAATAAATTATCTTCTAAATTCCTTTCAAATTCTTGAACATCAAGACGCTTAGCTTTTCCTTTCCTAAACTCACTCCATGCTTGAAAAAGGTTTGATAGTGATATAAGATTTGAATATTCAATATGCATACTGATAAAGATATTCACACACACACACACACACACTACTTATAGTAGTTTAGATATCCCAATCTTCACCAAGTTATATGATTTTTACAAACAATTAAGTCAATATTTAACACTTTTTCCAAAGGCAAAAAGATATACTTCGGGAGAAAAAATTGACAATGTAACTCTTGAAATATTTGAATTATTATTTAAAAGCGGCGTAGTTCCTAAAGATCGCAAATTAGAAATTTTACAGACCGTAAGTGCCAAACTCGATCTTTTAAAAATGCTCATAAGGCTTGCAAAAGATCAGAAAAGTCTTTCCACAAAAGCATACATTGATCTCCAGGCTAACTTGCAAGAACTTGGAAAAATGACCGGCGGGTGGCTTAAATACCTCAATAATTCCTGAGAGACTATCACGGACTACAGAACCAAACTTAGGATTCGCATTGTCAACGAAGTTGTAGTTCAGCTTCGGTCGTCCATTCCACAAGTTCAGATAAGCAGCGTTGTCAGACTCAACTGTAAGTATCTTTCTCCGTAAACAACTTTCACCATGATCTGATTTCTCAAATCATTGCATTTTATCCTCCCGCCACAGGCAGGAAAAAGAGAAAGACACGGAGTATCTCAAGAATTTTTCACACTCTCTCTCACCTCGTGAGGTGAGGGATTCTGGTGATTTTCTTAATCTTAAGAAGATTTCGGTGACCTTAAACCTTAATTTAAGATTCATTAACCTACTCTCAAATCTATTTTTGCAAAACGGATTCCAAAAAGCAAGAAACCAAAAGGATCAAGGGGAAAAATGCCAAGAATTATTTTTGTCTCCCACGGACCACAGAACCAAACTCAGGAAACGCACTGTCAACGAAGTAGTAGCCCAGCCGCGGCCGCCCACGCCACAAGCCCAGATAAGCAGCGTGGTCAGACTCAACCGAAGTACCTGGCAAATCTAGGAAATGATGCTCTAAGATTTTTGGATTAGATATGTATAAAGCTATACCATCAAGCTCAGTTCCGCCAATTTCATCACTTTTCAACTTGCTTCTTATATCTTTAACTTTCTTGTTCATATGATTTCTTCCATCATCTAACCATGCTGCATAAGGAGCTTCCGGGGCTGTATAATCTTTTAGATTTAGGTTCCAGTCTGTTTTACTTAATCCATCCAAAACATACTGTATTCCAGCTAATTCAGATTGGCGTTTCGGACTAATTTCTGTTTCTACTAAAGCTGGGGCATCCATTCTTCCCTTGAAACTTTCGGGCTGAGAAGTAAATTCTGGAAATCTTGCAGCATATTCCTCTTCTGTTTTGCTTAATTCTGTATGAAATCCAAGCTTAATAAATCCCTGAATTTGCCTTGCCCTCTCTTGCTCAAGAGAAATTTCAGGATACATTTTTACTGAAGCTTCTGGAGTTTTTAGAGTTGGTTTTTCAACTGGAGTTACAAGAGATGAAGCTTCAGCTGTTGGACTTGGATCTATTACGCCAGCATTTTCCAAAAGCGATCTTGCTGCGCCTATAGCAAATTGTTTTGTTGGATCTTGATTATCTGGATGTCTTCCTGCAACATCAAATCCTTCCTTCATTACCATAGGCTTGATTTATATCACACTATAAGTTTCTTGTCAAGTTTTTTTGTACGTGTTATTATAAAATTAATGATTAATGATCTTCATGAAAAAAAATTAAAAGACTTAAAGTTAAAGGCAAATAAGATAAGACAGCTTATTATTGAGATGCTACTTGAAGCAGGAAGTGGTCACCCTGGAGGACCTTTGGGAATGGCTGATATTTTCACCGCTTTTTATTTTCATATTTTAAACCATAATCCTAAAAACCCCAATTGGGAAGATAGAGATCGCTTGATTCTGTCAAATGGCCATATATGTCCGGTTCGATATGCCGCGATGGCTCTTGCCGGATATTTTCCAATTAAAGAATTAAAAACTTTAAGAAAAATAAATTCCAGATTACAAGGGCATCCGCATAGGACCTCCCTACCGGGACTTGAAACAACTTCCGGACCATTGGGAGAAGGAATATCCCAAGCAATTGGAGTAGCGCTTGCGGGAAAACTTGATAAGAAAAACTATCATGTATATTGCGTTACATCTGATGGAGAACATCAGGAAGGAAATACTTGGGAGGCAGTTATGTTTGCCGCAAAGAATAAATTAAATAATCTTACAGTTGTAATAGATCGAAACAATATTCAAATCGACGGATTTACGGAAAACGTTATGCCTCTTGAGCCGTTGCGGGCAAAATATGAATCGTTCAACTGGGAGGTCTTAGAAGTTGACGGAAATAACATAAGGGCATTTGTTGATACGGTTAGGCAAGCAAGAGCAGTATTTGAAAAACCTACCGTTATTATTGCTCATACTATTCCAGGATTTGGGGTGGATTTTATGGAAAATGATTATCATTGGCACGGCAAACCTCCAAACAAAGAAGAAGCAGAGAAAGCGCTAAGCGAGTTAAAAGTTCAAAGTAAAAAGTTAAAAGTTTCAGTTTAAAGTTATCAAATTTTTAATTTTGAATTGTAATTTTGCATTTTGAATTTTGAATTTTGAACTATGTTAAATCCTGATTTAAAACTTAACCCAAAACTTTTCGACCAAGATGTAGAAGTTAAACCAACCCGCGCGGGCTATGGAGAGGGACTTCTAGCTCTGGGGGATAAAAATCCTAATGTAGTTGCTTTGTGCGCTGATCTGACTGAGTCAACATATGCTCATCTTTTTGCGCAAAAATATCCGGATAGATTTTTTCAGGTCGGAGTTGCCGAGCAAAATATGGCAGCGATTGCAGCCGGACTTGCAATTAGCGGAAAAATTCCATTTATCTCCTCCTATGCCACATTTTCTCCGGGAAAAAACTGGGAAACGATAAGAACCACTATTGTCTATAACAGAGCAAATGTAAAAATTGCAGGACACCATGCCGGAATTATAACTGGTCCGGATGGAGCAACACATCAGGCAACGGAGGATATTGCAAGCGTAAGATCATGGCCGGGAATAAAAATTATTGTTCCCTGCGACAGCATAGAAGCAAGAAAAGCAACCATAGAATCTGCTAATGTCGATGGCCCCGTATATCTTAGATTTTCTAGAGATAAAACTCCAGTAATTACAACCGACCAAACCCCATTTGAAGTTGGCAAAACTTACATTTTTTGGAGATCGGACAATCCAACAGTAACAATTTTTTCCTGCGGTTACATGACATATTACGCATTAATGGCGGCAAAAGAACTACAAGAAGAAGGTATAAATACTATAGTTGCAAATGTTGCGAATATTAAATCTTTGGATGAAAAGACTATTTTGTCGTTGATCCAAGAAACAAAATCTTGTGTAACTGTAGAGGATCATCAGGTTACAGGAGGTCTTGCCGGTTCAATTGCGGAATTTTCTTCAAAAAATTTTCCCATACCCATCGAATTCGTTGGTCTTCAGGATACTTTTGCCGAATCAGGTTCCCCAAAAGAATTAATTGAAAAATATGGGATGGACACAAAAAGCATAAAGAAAAAAGTCAAAATTGTCACCGAAAGAAAAAATAGGCGTGACTAAAAATTTTGTAGAGTTAAATTAAATTATGGAATGGAAAATTGATTCGGAAGAAGATTTTAAAGGAGAAAAAAAATTCAGTCTAAAAAACATTTTTCAGTTAAAATCTGCAATAATAATATTTATATTTTTAATACTAGCTAATCTAATTTATTTAGATTTGATATCTTTTAAAAATAGGCAAGGAACAGTAATCCAGAATATTACCAATGTTAATCCATCAAGTGCTCCTACTCAGCAAGGCTGGATCGGAACGATTGATCAATCCTGTCCTGTAACTTGTCTTTCAAAAATATATGAGGCAACCTCATCTTCTAAACCATCTCAAGAAACAAAAACAAGTACGCCTGTTACAATTCCAGTTTCCTCTGCAAAAGAATTTTTTGTTTCTTTTGGATCGGGGTCTAACTCTTCCGATGACTGGCAGGATGTCGTAGGACTGAAAGCATCAATAGATAGCAATAATTATTCAAATATTAAAAGTGTGGTTTTTGAGGCATCTGTACATATTCCAACAGGAAATGAAACAGCCTATATAAGATTATTTAATGTTACGGATAAACATCCAGTATGGTTCTCTGATGTATCGATGGAAGGAGGAAGTCCGCAATTTCTAACTTCACAAAACATAATACTTGACTCAGGCAGTAAAATCTATCAAGTACAAATGAAAACTTCTCTTAAATTTCCAGCAATTCTTGATCAATCAAGATTGCATATAATAACCCGCTAATATTATTTTTTACTCATCATGTCAGCTACTAAGGCCACCAACATTAACACGACTCCCAACCAAACCATGCTTAATGAAGGTACTAATACTGAAAGCAGCAAACCCAAACCAAGGCCGAATAAGCTGTGCATAAGCGAGTGTGATGAAAAACAAGACTTCATTTGATCACCTCCTTTTTACCCGCCGCTAAAGTGAAGCATGAGGCGTATTCGAATCCGTCAGCTGACGGATTGAAAAGCCGAATGCCGAACTTAGGCGGGTTACATTTCCAGTATTTCATTTAATAATACCTCTGTCAATACACAAAGAATTTGGTAAAATAATTTTATGGAAACTGCTACTCTTGGCGGTGGGTGTTTTTGGTGTACGGAGGCTTTGTTTAAAAGATTAAAAGGGGTATCCTCTGTTATCTCCGGATATTCAGGAGGAGACGCGGAATCTATTCAAATTAAATTTAACCCGTCAATTATTTCTTATGAAAAAATTCTGGAAGTTTTTTGGGCAACTCATGATCCAACAACTATGAATAGACAGGGTGCAGATGTAGGAACACAATACAGATCTTCAATTTTTTACCATTCTGAAAAACAAAAAGAAGAAGCGTTGAGGTCAAAAGAAAAAATGGAACAGTCGGGGAAATTTAAAGATAAAATCGTGACCCAAATTGTGCCCTTTGACAAACTTTATAAAGCCGAAAGCTACCATCAAAATTTTTACGATAAAAACAAAAACTCTCCCTACTGCCAATTTGTTATAAACCCTAAAATCCAAAAACTCCTGAGTAAATTTGGGGAGGATGTAAAGGAGGAATACAAATAAATACAACGTCTCTAAAAGAAATGTTTCAATATTTTGTATTTGTGCTGCTTGCAGGAATAATTTTAGCTACCTTCTTACCCCATTTATTTATACATACAGCTTCCCCTATTGATAAGAAAAATATAATTGCGTGTAAGGCAATTGGGCAAACTCATAGCGTTATTATAACCAACTCAGGCTTTAATCCGCAAATATTAAAAGCGCAGGCGTGTGACAAAGTGATTTTTATTAATAGAGGCAACGTTTATCATCAGGTTGCATTTGGTGATCATCCCACACATCTTATTTATCCTGGTTTTAATGAACGGGCAATGCCGGTAGGAGATAAAAATGAAGTTATTCTTACGGCTCTAGGAACATACAAAATACATGACCATATATATGAAGAGCTTGAGGGATCACTGATTATTTCTAAATAAAATATCAAGAGAAAAATATTGTCCTTCTATTTCTTCTTATAACTTGCAGCAGCTAGGGCAAGAGCGGTAAATAATATCGCTAAATCTCTAAAAATAATATCAAGAGCGTATATGTTTGTTAACATTATCCCGACAAGAGTAGCGCAGGAAACAAGCGCAGAATAATAGGCATATCTTCCTGTTAATACCCATATTGACAATATTATTTCATAAAGAGAAAAAGCGGTAAGAAGCGTTTCGGCGGGAAAAATTTTTCTAAGAAATACTGGTAGATAGCCTATCCAATTGGCAGGCGTTATAAATGAAGCAATAGCGGCATAGAGAAAAACACTCGCTATGCCTATTCTTAATAGATAAATTACCAAATTTTTGTTATTCATTCTTTAAGTATATAAGACTAGAGTCAAATTTATCAATAAGCCTCAAGGAAGTTATTTGTGGGAACTCTCCACCTGGGAGGAAAAATATCTGCTAGCTCTTTTTCTTTTTTATTCCCCACGCTTCATCAACTAAGCTTGAAATTTCTGTGCCAATACCATTTATTAAAGGACTAGTTTTTCCTATACTAGGGGCACCTATTATAACTTGTCTTAATATTGCAGATGTTTCTTTGCGAATTTCTTGATTGGAAATCCCTGACTTTCTTGCATCTTGCATCCAGTCTTTAAGCTGTCTTTCTGTTTCCATCAGACTCATATCTCCGCTTATTTCCTCTCCTCCAAGAACACTATATCCGTGTTGATCCAATCGAGCACGAATATGGGGAAAGAGAATATCGGGGTATTGTGCTTTTAGTTGTTCTCGTTTTGCTTCTCGTGAATCTGGAGTTCTTGGTGCTAATGTATATGGAGTAGTAGGAGACCCGGGATTTTTGATATCCAGAATTGTACCGCCTTCTAAAACTATTTTTAATTCTTGTCCTTTTCGAACAAAGACTCTTCGTTCTCTTTCTGCCATACTTTACGCCTCTATTATACTACTTCTTGTCAAGATTAATGGCTTAAAATAAATATTTTGTGCTGGATTTATAGGCGTTTTAATGGTAAAATTGTAACCAGAAATTTAATTTTTAATTTTGCACTTTTAATTTTTAATTTCGTTCGTTCCCCTGTAGCTCAATGGTAGAGCATTCGCCTGTTAAGCGAGTGGTTCGTGGTCCGAATCCACGCGGGGGAGCCGAGGTCGGCTTATTATAACCGCATGATTAGCTTGTAAAGTCAAGAAAATCGGCGTTGGTATTGCTTCAATAATCTCTTTATTTTTCGTCATTAACTTCTCGTAGAAAAATCGTAAATAATGCCGTTTTAAAAATGATGGAGCTTCCATATAAGTTTTATAAATATTCCTGGTAAAAGCTAATACTTCCTCAATCAAATCAACATCGAGGTTACATTTTTCCTCAACATCCTGCGTGCTTGTATCTAAATTCCTGATTCTTTCCTGAAATTCGGCATGCTTTCTCTTAAACATTTCTCTGTCAATCAACCCATCAAGCAAAGCATCTTCAAGCTTGTTTCTTTTAGTTTCCAAAGCCGTTTTTTGATTAAGAATACCTTGCTTTTGGGAGGAAGATGTTTTTCGGCTCAATTCAAGTTTTTCCTTTGCTTTTTTCACGACAGCATCTACAAATTCTTGACTAAACTGCATTCCTTTAAATCTTTCTGCCGCTTGTTTTTCCAATTCGGTCATTTCAACATACGGAGCCGGACAACCATTTCTGTCTCGTTTAGGACAGTGATAATAAGCAATCTTACCACCTCTCTTTTTAAGCTTATGCCTATCTATATGCCATTCTGCGGTATATCGCTGTCCACAATCAACACAATAAGCGAAACCACGCAATAAAAAGTCATGCACACGTCTTCTTAAAAGGAAGTTTCTATGTTTAGCCAATACATACTGGCAAGTATCGTATAAATCTTTCTTAAAAATGGGAACGTGATTTCCTATTTTAGATTGTCCTCTCCATCGGATAAGGCCGTAGTAAAAGGGATTATTCAGAATCGTGTTTATAACGCTGTGTCCTAAGCCTGTGCCGTTTTTAGTAAGAATATTTTTATGTGCAAGCCAATCTTGAACTTCCAGAATAGAGTAGTTACCAGTAGCATACAATTCAAATAGTTCTTTAATGATTGGGGCAACGTAAGTATCCGGTTCACAAGTTTTTCGTTCTCTGTCTCCACCTACGGTTCGGTAGCCGATGGGCGGAGGAGTTGGTTGCCATCCTTCTATAAATTTTTGTGTCAATGCATCTCTTGTTCTTTCGCTATTTACTTCACTTTCCCATTGAGCAACACTAGCAAAAATGTTGGGGATTAAGCTACTGCCTTCCATTAAGTTACCCTCATTTATTGAAAGTAATTTTATGGATTTTGTCTTTAGGTCGTTATACATGCGAGAAAAATCAGTTACATTCCGTGCGAATCTATCAATCTTATAAATAATGATCGCATCAACTGGCTTTTCTTCAATCGCCTTAAGTAACCTTTGTAGTTCTGGTCTATCAGTAGTCCTGCCACTTCTTCCGCTATCATCAAATATGTCTTTAACATGATACTCATGCATCTCAGCATATTCCCGACATTGCCTTATTTGATTATCAGGCGAAAATCCTTTTAACTGCTCCTCACTACTGACTCTTGAGTATAAAACTGCTGTTTTCATATTTGTACCCCCTGTGGCTTTACTATTAACGCCCTAGCACAAATAAATTGTCTTAGTCTTTTAATGACTGGGTATATGCCAGGGATAAAACGATACCCAAGCTCTGATAACCTGATCTCTGCAAGTCTCGTAGCTACAAACTCTATGCTTTTGTCTAAATTATTTTTCATAATATTTGTCTCCTTAATAAACAAAAAAGGTATAGCTCGTAACGCAAAAATGCGTTCTGAAACTATACCTAAAACTTTTACTAAAACTGAAGTCTTATTTAAGGACTTAATAATAACATACATAACAAAAAGCCTGTTGTCAAGCCCTAATCTTATTAATTATTTAATAATTTAGGGTTATTTTTATTAACTTTTTTATTATTTTTAACTTCGGTTGCTATCGGTTTAGCATCAAGATTCTTTTTCATCTCCTGTAATCTTTCTTTCCTTTTGGTCAAATACTTAACTTTTGTAGCCTTTCCTTTTTCGGACATAAAGTAGCGCTGGCGTGATGCCTTACCCTTTTCAGAATGAACATATCTTTTTTGTGCTTCAGACCATGACATAGATTTTCACCTCCTCTCAAAGATTAACTTCTTAATAATTATCACGACAATTTCTTGCTATGGCACGAAGGGTTTAGTGGTATTAACTAGGTAAAACGGGGGGGGTAGTATTGTTGGTTTAAGGAAGACTGGGACCATGACTTACTGTAGTATAAGAAATAGAGGTTGTTTATTAACATCCTTCCTTATGAATTCAATATTTTGACTCACAACCGAGGGAAAATACTTTGAATTTAAATAAATCTTAAGGTCTCCTCAATTAAGTTTGTGCATTTTGGAAGATTTCTTAATATGTCCGTTTTCCAAAATCTTAAGACAGTCCACCCTTGAATTCTTAATTTTTTATTAACAATACTGTCTCTTTTCATGTTTATTTTAATCTTGTCCTTCCAGAATTTCTTATAGTTTTTGTTTTCTTTTAAATAATCTTTTCCATGCCAAAAATCTCCATCGCAGAATATGGCAATTTTTTTGGCTGGAAATATGAAGTCTGGTTTTCCGAACAAGCTATTTTTTATTTTATATCTATAGCCTTTCCTAAATAATTCTTTTCTCAATAACAATTCTATATTGGTATTTTTGTTTTTAACTTTTCTCATTATTTCGCTTCTTTTCCCCTTAGTGAATATATCCATTGTTATTTTTTTCCTTTCCGGCTATTATATATCTAAGATGAAAATTCTTAAAGCCATTGACCTATTTTCAGGTATAGGTGGAATAAGATTGGGTCTTGAAAATGCAGGTTTTAAGGTAGTTTACTCAAACGATTTTGACAAATATTGCAAAATTACTTTCGAAAATTATTTCCATGAAAAACTGGATACGAGAAAAATAGAAGATGTTCCCCTAGTAGATATTCCTAAATATATAGACTTACTTGCCGCTGGTTTTCCATGTCAGCCGTTTTCGTTGGCAGGCTTAAAACGTGGTTTTAATGATCCTCGCGGATCACTGTTTGAAGAAGTCATAAGAATCATTGCAGTCAGGAAGCCTAGGGCTTTTCTTTTGGAAAATGTTAAAAACTTAAAAGGACACGACAAGGGAGAAACCTTAAATTACATGTTGCATGTATTAAGAGATTTGGGCTATTTTGTTCCAGAACCGCAAATTTTAAATAGTAAGTTCTTCGGAGTACCTCAAAATAGAGAAAGAATTTATATTGTTGGGTTTTTAGATCCTACAGACTTTGAATATCCGACAGGAAACAATAATGATCCTAAATTAAAAGACATACTTGAAAAAAATACAGTCGATGAAAACTATTACCTTTCACAAAGATATCTTGATGGTTTGATAAAACACAGAGAGAGGCATTTAAAAAAAGGTAACGGTTTTGGATTGGAAATTCTTGATCCCGAAGGAATTTCAAATACATTGGTTGTAGGCAATATGGGAAGAGAAAGAAATCTTATAGAAGATAAGTCCAAGATAAAAAATAATCAAGGAATCAGAACATTAACAATAAAAGAATGTGCTCGTTTACAAGGATTCCCTAAAAATTTTAATTTTCTTCCTTTTGTTTCCAAGACACAAGCATACAAACAATTAGGCAATACGGTTACGGTTCCTGTTATAGAAGCCTTAGCAAAAAAGATATTCAAGATACTAATAAAATCTCAGGAACAATATCAACCAATACATAGCTTTAATAATTTACATATTGACAATATGTAGAATGTTATGGTATAGTGTATTCCACTATGCCAAAAAGGAAATTTAACAATCCTCGAGAAAGATTTTTAGAAGTAGCGGAGGCACGCACAAATGCCGTACTTAATAAAATTAGAGTGCTTGGTCACTGCTCCAATAAGAGTCTCTATAATTATGCTCCGGAAGAAATAAATAAAATTTTTAAAACAATCGAGGACGAATTAAGTCAAATAAAAACCAAATTTAAATTAGAGGAATCCAGAAAAAGAAAATTTAAATTATAATGACTAGCTTTGTACAGCCACAAAATAGAGAAGCGGATCTGCAAGCCATATTGGAAGGTTACGAGGGAAGAATTGCTCACCCTAATTGGCTAATAGATGCTTTACAAAAAGACGGAATTCAAAACTCTTGGGATGCAAGACTTAATAAAAATTCTACCAATTGGTCTTGTAAAATTTTCTACAAAAAATTATCTTCTGGAATGGATGTGGTAGGTATTGAGGACAAGGGAACAGCGGGATTAACTGGAAGTATTCCTAAAAATCTAAACGATGTAGTTTTCGCACTTCAAAGCGATGACCCAGAAGAACGTTTAGCTTATTTTTCAAGCTCTAACTGGAGCAAAAAAACGGAAGACGCTCTCGGTTCAAGAGGAAGAGGAAAAATGATTTTTGTAGGTGCGTCAAGAAAAAGAATGACCTATTTTGATTCCATCCGTTCGGATGACGGCATTTATATTTTCGGAAAAACTTACTTAGACGAAAATAAATCAATAAGTGTAGATATACTTTCGGGAGAGGAAGCGGAGAATAAAAGGAAAGAGATATTTGGAACGGATCTAAACCCATTAGATCAGGTTGGAACAAGAATTTTAATCCCGTTTCCAAGAGAAGAAGTAGTAGATGGATTCGTGAATGAAAAAATTGTCGAATACATACAACACACGTGGTGGGAGATTCTTGAGAAGTACGACGCGGACATCCAAATAGAAAACGATGGGTGGATTAAAAAAGTTGAACCATCGGGTTGGTTACCCGTAGCAAAGCTCGGAATAAAAGAAACTGAAATCTATGAAAATATACCTTTAAACAATTATAAAGACTTGCGAATTAAGAGAATTTCTTTAGCTTATTTGGGAGATAAGGGAATTCCCGATTTATATAAGGGGATAGCGATTCAACGCAGTGGAATGGTTGTGCAACATGTTGAAGCTTCCAAATTAATAGGAGATCAAATAGGAGATAAGATTTTCGGCAATATCGAATTGGATAAAAAATTGGAGAATGAAATGAGGTTAAACGAAAGTCCTGAACATTATTCCATATTTTGGACCAGAGAAATTCCTAGACAGTTACGTTTAATCATAAAAGAGAAAACATTGGATTTTGCCCAAAAATATAAATTAATTGAAGAGGAAAAAGAAAAAACAAACAGTAAGCAACGACGGGCAGAGGTGGCAGTTCAAAGAGAGTTAAATGATCTTGCCAAGAGGTTGGGATTGAAATACGGAACCGGATTAGATCTTAAAAGAAAGAAGAAGCATTTAAGAGAACCCGATGAGCCGCTAAGAATCTCCGTTCCTGATTTCGAGACACCAATTGATACCGGTAGAGTTAATTATGGAGAATCGCTAAAAGGCTTGTGTGCGATACCCATAAATAATACTAAAGAGAAAATAAAAGTACTTCTTAGGACGTACATAATTCATAATGATACTGTTTTCAAAAAAGAGAATGTAGATCTGGTAATTGAGCAAGAAATTGATCTCGATAACCAAACAGATTTGAGGATAGGATGGGAAGAAATGGAAATAGATAATTCCTTTCCAGTAGGGCAATATTATTTTAGGGCAAAGATGATAGCGATGGAAGATAGAAAAATTGATGAAAACTTACATTTTGAAAAAGGAGATGAAATCTACAAAACCGTTAGTAGAGCATTTTATGTGGAGGAAGATCCCGAAGACAAAGGACTTTTTAAGCTACAAAGAGACGATAGAAATAATAAGAAAAAATATTTTTGGTGGGAGATGGAAGACAAAACGTGGATAATCTATTGGAACGGATTACACCCCTCCTTTAGAAAAACCGTTGAAGATGAAGAGTTATTGCAGGCAGAACTCAGAAAAATGAGCTATATGATTTTCTTTTCAATTTTATGCTCCGAGGATAAAGTTTTGGCCGATGATAATAGAGATCCAAAAGTTTTTGATAAAGATGAATTGATGGACAGTACTTTCGATGATTTACTTCAAACAGTATTTAGAAAACAAAGCGAAATTCTTTGGGATAAATTTCAATAATGGCAATTTTAATTAAAAAAAACAATAAAAACATATTCGTAAGCGGAACGGGTGTGGTAACGAATGACGAAAAAGAGAGGGCTGAAAAACTCAGCGTTGAGTTAAAGAAATCCTTTGCAGATTTAGAAACTGGTTTTATAAGAAGAGGCTTGCTAACAAATAGCGGTATAAAAAAAGATGCATTACAAATATGGTATGCGATTGGAGGGGTTTTAAACCATACGTTAGATAAGTATGGAATTAGGGGATCCGTAGATGAACCTTATTTTTGGCAGTCCATTTACGATTACACTTCAAAAAGAATTCAAAGAAATCCCCCTCCTAAAAGATCTCAGGAATGGAAAAGAAATCATTTTAGACTCTGTGCTAAAATGGCCGAACGCAAATGGGAAGACGTTAAAGAAGTTGGTTCTTGGTCGGTCTGGAGAGACTTATTTGATAATAATAAAATCTTAGAAGATGATCGAATATTAGATTTAGTTGTAGAAAAAATAAAAGAATTACACAAGGGACACAAAGAATTAAGGCCTTTTATTCATAAAATCAGAAGAAATTTAAAAAAAGTTGACACCTCGGTTCTTTCAGATAAAGAGTTAAGAAATAAATTAAATAAAATTATTTAATCTCACTTAAGAACAAAGTAGGCACTTAATATGAATCAAATATCTGAGAGTCTCATAAAAGTTTTGAGAGAGTTTGGAGCGGTAGGACTTGTAACTTATGTAGGTGGCTTGGTGATTTTACTTGGGTTTCTTCAGGAGGGAAAAGATTTTAATAGACAAGTATTATTGGGAATTGTTGGTTTGTTGCTTTTGTTCATTTCTACTTTTATTGCCTATTTCCGTATAAAAATACAAAGAGATAGAGAACAGGCTTTAATAGATATGGTTAAGAATACAGGCAATAGATTAGCGGAACAGGTTGCTAAAAATCTATCAAACGAGCAGGTGGTCTCAATAACCCAGACCATCTGGCAAAATCAAAAGGATTTAATCACAACCATAATTGGCAGTGACGATAAAAATAAAGAAACTGTTTAAAAGCATGTTAAGAAACTAATGAAACCAAATCAAAATATGAATAACATAATTATAACTAAATCAACCTCCTTAACTTCAGCCACAGGTCAAGATATTGAATTGAGGGTTACGGAGAGTTCTAAGCTTATATTTAGGCCAGAAGTCGTAGATAATCCTCACGATCGAGATGCATGCGTTAGGGGAAATTTTATTTTTCAGAGGAAAAGGCTTTCTGGGCAATGGGATGATTACAAGACATTAGATTTGTCAAAACTAAAAGACGGGGAATGGATAAAATTAGAATTGAAATCAGGAGAATTAAAGAAGTTAATCACGGAGCTGGATAAATATTACGGGGTATTTAAAAAATATGGAATTCGATTAGGGGAAGCTAGTTTTGCCGTAACTCCTCAAAACGCCAGACCAATAATAGAACAGTTCTTAAAAAACCCTGAGAATTTTGAAAAACTTCAGGAACTAAAAATAGAAGACCTCAAAAAATTAAATTTTGTTTCAAGTATTAACAGCTTAAAAAGCGTTTTAAAGCTGTGGGACAGTAACAAAAACAATGGAGGCGAAAATTTTTGGCAGACATTTTTTAAAGAAAACTCTTGGGTTATCGCACAAATCTTTTCCTACCCAGTAATCCTTTTTGAAGATAAAGCATATGTTGGAGGAAAGAGCATAGATAATAAAGGTGGAAATATTGTTGACTTCATCTTTAAAAATGGTTTTTCAGATAATGTTTTAGTTGTTGAGATAAAAACACCAACAACGCCTTTAATGGGGAGCCACTATAGAGATAATGCCTACAGCATTAGTACAGATTTGGGAGGTTCAATAGTCCAGGTACTAAAATATAAAGATGAACTTTCTAAAAATTACTATGCCTTGAGACAAGAGTCAAAGAAAGTTTTTCAGGTATTTAATCCAAAATGTATGGTAATAATCGGAAAAATAGCTAATGGCCTAAATCCAGAACAGAAGACTTCCTTTGAGTTATACCGGGGCGATTCTAAACAGGTTGAGATTGTTACTTTTGATGAACTTTTTCAAAAAGTACAAATGCTCTCTGATTTGTTAGAAGGTAAAAATGAATGATGAATAAAAAATTAAAAATATTATTTTTTTTAGTTTCCTTATTTATTCTTATTTTCGGTGCATACGTTTATAAACTTCACGCTTTTGCAGTTGAGGGGAATAAAATTTTTGAGCAGAGATGCCTGGTAGTCAATCCTCCTTTAATAAGTTATAAAAATTCCTTTTTAAAATTTGCCGATTATCTTAAAAATCCCGATAAGTATTCTGGAGATGAAGTTAAAGGTTTTTTCGATGGGTATATCGCCGGAATGCGTAAATACGTTGAGGAAGAAAGTAAATGGCTTGATGCGGATAAAAAATATATGAATAGTTGGGATTTTAAATTGATAGAACCTTGGTATATGAAACAGGCGGGAGAATATCAATGGAAATTGTATGAAGGTTATCGCGATGATACCAAATATTTACTGGTAATGTATGACCAGGGAAAACTAAGTGAGGATATTGATATTAAACAGAAAGATGCAAGGGACAGGAGAGATAAGTATTCGCAATTATATTTTGATCTTGTAGATAAAGCGTCAAAAATTAATGACTGGAGAAAAATGTTTGGAAGAGTTCCCATTCCAAAAGGATGTACGGAAAAAAATATGAATATTCCTAACACAACAGGAGTTTTGGATAACAATGATCCGACACTGCCCTCTCCGGCGGCTGTTCCCGTTAATGACGTAGATTCAGCGATATAAATTTTATATAAATAGCGTTTACCAGATGTAATAAATAATAATAAATAACCTTCTCTAAAAGGTGGGGAAACTTTGGATTTAGTAACTCTAAACTTAACCTGTTGTCCTATTACCTTTTTATCTTCTTCAATTAATTCCCCCCTTGATACTTCTATTCTAAGAGAAGAATAAAAGCCTAATGCTCTACCACCTGTGGTTATATTTGGGTTTCCATATTGTTATTATCTAACAATAATTCCATCAACCAAGAAGTTGTTATTTTCGGTTTCAAGGCTAAATCTTTCCATTGAGCGTGTGCGTTGTTTTATGTATTTAGTTAACACTCTGCTTTCCTTTATAAGGTATTCTTTAGTTTCAAAGTTTCTCTTTGGTTCTATAAAAGTACTCGATCGATATTCAACAGGTACTTTATATCGCATTACTGGGTGAATATATTGTCCGCATATGTTAAAGAATTTCTTTGTTTCTTTTGTTCCGAGAGTAATTATCATTTCGGTGACGCGTGATATTGATATTTTTGTATTAATGTCGTATTCCTGTTTAAGAAAATTTCTTAATATCTCAATAGAAGGTTTATCAAAGCAATTTGTACAGAGTTTAATAGCTTTTTTATCACCATCAACAAAAGATCCATCGTCTTGATACCAAATAGCTAGAACAAGTGGGGAAATAGCTATGTCTTTGGGGACTCTATGTTTCTTTGGTCCTTGATAGAAATCTATATATCTTTGTTTAAACGCAGTACTTAAATATGTTTCTAGATATAAACCTCCCTGTTTGTGTCTTCCCATTGTTTTACCCTTAAAATAACTAGATTTCCACAATAAATAGTCGTCTTGTTCTTTGCAATGAGTTTCCCTATATTGAAATTTTTCATTGCCTATTCTCCTTAAACATCCATCACCAAGTAAGCCTCCTAAAATGATTTCTTTTTGGATATCGCTCGGTTGCCATTCTTTAATCAATAAAATAATGCTGTCACCGACATTTATCTCTTCAGCTGTTTTATACCCAGTCGGTGTTAGTATTTGTTGCTCTGGAGTACAGGCGAATCTTGCTCTTCCATTTCCCTCACACTTAGTCGAATAAAGTTGGATGAAATATTCTGCCTTACTCTGATGAATCCAGTTTAATATCGGTTTTGGTTCAACATTGTTAGTATCTATGTTTAACGTTAGTATATTCGCTTTAACTCTGTTATTTACAAGATAACCGATCTTCTTTGTGGTTCTATCTTCTAGAACGACTCTGGCATCATAGTGAAAATACGCACATTTTTCATGGTTCTGATAATTCATATAGGAAACCGTTAATGATCGGTTCCCTACGAATGCCAATTCAGAGAGATACTAGAGAGGTTTTAACTTTCTAAGCTATTCCTTTGGTTTAGGATTGTAGGTAGCGCATTTTTGAAGAGAAGTAGTTTAGAGGATATATTTATCCGGTTTTTACTTTACTTCTGCACAAAACCGTAATTGATAACTACTTCCACGAGGGATACTGAAGCTGAAACTATGTCTATTTACTTAATGCCGGTACAGGTAATCTCCAAAATCTTCCATTATTTGCCTCCACTACGGTATAATTAGTTTGCATTTTTAATAAGTCTTGTAAAACCTGAAGCTGAATCTTTACGTGAGCCAACGCGTCACGAGGGAATAGCTTATACAGAATATTTGGCGGGCTTTGGAGCAAATTAGCCTCGATTTCTTGACTTGTTATTGGATTTATACTATTATCCCTTAGCTATGAACAGACCATTTGAGGCAAGAGTTGGTTCTCCAGGTCAACAAGCGCATGATAAAGAACTGCGAGCAAAACGAGATCCCTTTGTGGCTCATCTTAAAGACCTTGCTGAAGAGATATTTCTTCACGATGGTATATATCGAAACATTCTAGGACAATATGCACCAGATCAACGAGCAGTGTTTTTTGACGTTGTCGCAAATTTTGCTGGCATGAGAGAACACGGACAGACCACAGCAGAATCGGCTATCAGACATGTTAATCAACTTGGATTCCCAGGAGTATCGGAAGGAAACGCAAGGCTATTGAAAAGGTTGAAGCGTGTTGGCATGTCCGATATTAATCTAGGTATGCTAGAAACTGCTGGTGATATATTAAGAAGCTACCGCAATGATCAAAAAGACGCCTTGCTAAAAGAATTTTATGGAGAAGATGTTTAACAATAATAGTTTCTAACCTCTCCACCCCTCGGAGCTTGGGGTTTTAACTTGACATAACTGTTTATACCGATTAGACTAAGGCTAAGAATGAAACAACCTTTACCTTTTCTTGTTATAACAATACTTGCATTTGTGTTTCCGCTTGTTCGCTTGTCTGTTGTTCATGCGCAAACAAATGCAACAGGAACAGTAGTGAGCGATTATGCCTTAGATGTAGAGCAAGGCAAACAGTCGGTTAATAATGATGTTGATGCGCAGAATAACCAAAAAGAAGTACAAGATAACGAAACAACAGAAGCAACAGAGCAAGGAGAACCCGTTGAACCTAAAGAAGCAATAGAGCCACAGGAAGCGCAGGAACCAAAAGAAGTCGAAAATGAAACAGATGGAAGATCAGGAGGAGAAAATAAATCTGGGGGCGACAGTGAGAAATCGGGGGCAACTCAGGAATCATCATCCCCTCAAGGGAATAACCAATCAGGTAGTGAAAATTCAAGCGGAGGATCCAAAGAATAACATATAAATTATATGCCTGACATACAAAATATATCAACGATCCAATCAGAGGTTAATCAAAACGAAAATCCTTCAGATTTGCAGCAATCTTCTCAAAAATCATCTAAAACTCTCTGGTATCTGCTTGCAGGAACTGCTGTCTTAATTCTTCTTGGAGTTGTTATCTTTCTTTCTCAAAAAGGAACAAATAAGCAGCCTGCATCCGGACTACAGGCGCTTCCAGGCGCCAATCAGCCGACGCCGGCCAAGCCTCGTAGTAAAGCTCCAGGTATTGTTACTAATGTAGTCACTGCCAAAGCAGTAGATCCAAAAACAGGGATCGCCCTAACTCCATCTACAGTGTTTCTAACCACGGATAAAACCATCTATCTTGTTGTTTCTGTTGCCGCACCAAAAATCGGCACAAAAATTGAGTACTCCCGCTATTTAAATGGTAAGTTTCTGGATAATAAAAGTATTGCTATCCTTAAATCCAACATGACGAATGTTGGATTTGACTGGACACTGAAAAAAACCGGTGCAACCCATCTTGCAGGAGAGTACAGAGTAAAAGTATATACCAATGGTGTATTTGAGAAAAAAACTACCTACACGGTGCAATGAAGAATCCTATTTAAATTTGCGCAATAGATTCTAACTTCGTTCATCCCTCGGAACCGGATAGTTCTTGCTCGAACTGCTAGGCTTGTTTTGTGCTAACATAAGGTAGTCTAAAAAAAACATAAAATGAGCAAATTAATCACCCTGCTTGTTATTATTGTAATTATTGGCATCGGCGTATTTTTTATTTCCCAAAAGCCTGTTTTTTTCAAGCCGAGTGCCGGAGCAACACTCTCAAAGCTTCACGTTTTGGGCAACCGCATTGTCAACGAAAAGGGAGAGGAAGTTCGACTTCGTGGCGTCAACACCACGGATCCCCTTTGGCTGGAGAAACTCGACTTTAAAAGGAATGGTGTACCCGACAACCGTTTTAAAGAGATCGCGACTGACTTTACGCGCATGAAAGAACTCGGTGCGAATGTCGTCCGCCTGCCGCTTTACCCCGGGTATTATTTTCTAGTCGGAGGCGAGAAGTATCTTACTATCTATGTCGACCGTATGATTGACCTAGCAGAGGAAAATGGACTTTATGCCATAATCTCTTACCATGCGATTGGGCGACCAGGGGGCTGGTATTCATCTGATTCTGACACGGTCCTTCCCGCCTATCCAGCAAAGCTCTACTACACGGATTCCGATATGGCGGTTGCATTCTGGGACAGCGTTTCAACCCGTTATGGTAAGAAAAAACACGTGCTCTTTGAAATTTACAATGAGCCCATGGATGAGACCACTAATTATACCTGGGCGCAGTGGCGGCCGACAGGCCAACTTCTGATCAACACAATCCGTCAACATTCTGATAATATTATTCTCGGGTCAGGTCCAAAGTATTCCAACGATCTCTCGGATGTACCCAAAAATCCGTATAGCGATTCCAATCTCGTGTATGTCGCCCACGTCTATCCTGGCAATGTCCCCAAAGGGGAAGACCAGGTTGCTGCTTGGGAGAGAAGTTTTGGATTCTTGGCCTCGACCTATCCGGTGATAGTCTCCGAGTGGGGTTTCCACAACGGAGGGGACGAGACGACGAATGGCACCTTAGATGGCTACGCAAGACCACTTCTCGATTATCTCGACCAAAAGAATATCCACTGGGTCGCCTACGTGTACCTTCCTCCCGATGCGGAGCCGGCGATGCTGGAGCCCGACTGGACGACGCTCAATGAATTCGGGAAATTCGTGAAGCAACGCCTGCACGACTGACCAGGCAAGGGGGAATTATTTAAGTGGGGCCTCGTAAATGGTAAAGGGCTGTTTGTCATAAATAATCCTGCCAATTTTGTATCCCGAAAATTCTTTATTAAATGGTTCAAGACACTCTTTTGATATTTGAATTTTCTTTCCGAACGACTGACACACAACATAGATGTAGTCCGAA
>ORMF012548708.1_pt1 | contig 34674 bp, 34 predicted proteins | sample 1779871 | NCBI WGS metagenome assembly ORMF01 (sample SAMEA104232316, study PRJEB22302) | groundwater metagenome | biome: forest; feature: aquifer; material: groundwater | place: USA | collected 2011-08-07 | depth 5.4 m
ACCCCCCCCGCCCCGGGGTCCATCCGTTCTGGTCCGGGGCGAGGGGTGGCGAGCCGATCGGCTGGCGGCGTACGGCGCGCGTCCCGGCGCAACTCCCGCCATCGACGCGCTGGCCGTCGACGGCATCGTCTTCGAGCGTGCCTACACGCATTCCCCACAGACGCTTCCGTCGCACGCGGCGCTTCTGTCAGGCCAGCTTCCCTTCGACAACGGTGTCCGGGACGAGGGGGGGTATGCCCTGAAGGACCAGGCGCGGACCATCGCGGAGCTGCTGCGCAATCGCGGCTTCGACACAGGCGCTGCCGTTTCCTCGTTCCTGCTGCGCCGCGCCACCGGAATCGCCCAGGGCTTCTCGTTCTACGACGCTGAGATCCCCGACCAGCCGCTGGAAGAGGGCGGGCTGCCTGAGCGCGATGGTATGGCGACCTTCGACGTGGCCGGCCAGTGGCTGAAGACACAGAGCAGCCAGCGGTACTTCCTCTTTCTCGAGGTGAACGCGGGATCCGCGGACGCCGTCGTCGGCCGGATCGTCGACGAGCTGAAGCGGACGAAGCGCTACAACGATTCGACGATCTTCCTGACCGCCGATCACGGAGACGCAGGATCCGGCGCGACGCTGAACGACGCATCGCTGCGAGTGCCGTTCATCGTGAAGCAACCCGGTGAAACGGGAGGCGGACGCCGTGTTCTGCAGCCGGTGCAGCACATCGACGTGTTGCCAACGTTGCTCGATCTCGTGCGCGCGCCGATGCCATCGGGCCTTCGGGGACGATCGCTGCGCGCGATTCTCGACAAAACGGGCGGTTTCGTTCCTGATCAACCGATCTACGCCGAGCTGCTCGCTCCGCAGTTCCGATTCGACGGCGTCCCTGTGTTTTCTCTGTCGACCGGGGCGTATCGAATCGTGCACGGCAACGATGACGAGCTGCAACGCCTGGTTGCCGATGCGTCCGAAGCCGATCCGGCACGCGTTGAGGCCATGAACGCGTCGCTCGACCGGCTGATCCAGGGCCGCGCAATTGACCCGCCGACCCCGCCCGCGCAGGCTGACGCGGATCCACTCGCGGCATTCGGCTACATGCAGGGTCTCCGTCAGGTGGCCCCTCTCGCACCCGTCGCACCCCTCGCACCGACCATGGATGCGGAAGCACAGGCAGAGTTGGTCGCGTCGCATCGGGCTGCGGTAGCCCTCATCGCGCAGAAACGATATTCGGCGGCGCTCGATCACCTGCGCGCTATTGCGGCGAAGCATCCGGATCTCGCAAGCGTGCAGTACCAGGTCGGCATGCTGCTCGCGCGCACAGGCCGTCTGGACGAAGCCGCGAAGACGTTCGGTGCCATTGCCGCGTTGCGGCCCGATGATCCGCAGCTGCCCATCGCGCTGGCATCTGCGATGCTGCGTGCGCGTCGCGTCGACGATGCGACAAAGCACGCCGAGCGCGCCGTGGAGCTGGCAGATGCGGGCAGCGATGCGCGACTGAAGGCGGCTGCCCATGAAATCGCCGCCCGGGTCGCGCTCGCGCGCGACGATGGTGACGCCGCGAACGCGGAGGCGCTCGCAGCGCAGAAGGCCGACCCACTGCTGCCGCTGCCGCAGTTTGTCCGCGGACGACGCCTTTATGACGATGCGAAGTACGAAGAGGCACTTGCCGCGTTCCAGGAGGCACAGGTCGCGTTGAAACCGACAAGCGGCGTGCTCGCCGAGTTGCATCTGTATCTGGGGAATTCGTTTGCGCGGCTGGACCGGTACGCCGACGCCGAAGCGGAGTTCCAGGAGGAGCTACGCGAGTTTCCGCAGAACATCGGAACCTACGCGAGCCTGGCGATGCTGTATCGCGCGTCGAACCGCGATCAGGCGGCGGAGCAGATCATCGGCGATCTCGTTGACGCGGCCCCGACGCCCGAGGGATATTCGATGGCCGCCCGGCTCCTGACGATCGTGGGCGAAAAAGCGCGCGCGGAGGCGCTCCGATCGGATGCGCGTCGCCGGTTCCGCGGCGATCCTTCGCTCACGCTGCTCGGCCGCGGACGCTAGCCACCAAGGACACAAAAAACGGTCTTGAACCACAAAGGACACGAAGGTCACAAAGGGAGTCAGATCACCAAGAGAATTGTTTTTCTTTGTGTTCTACACTTCGTGCCCTTCGTGACCTTCGTGGTTTAGATCGTCTTCGTGCTCTTGACCGTGCTCTTCGCCGGCGCAGCGTCACCCGCGGGATGCGCGGCAACCAGGATCAGCCCGATCGCGGCCCAGCACAGGTTTCTGACCTTCCGAACGACTGCGAGCGCGACGCCCGCGGCGGGGTTGACCGCCAGCAGCGGCGCGAGCGCCCCTGCGGAGACTTCATCGACACCGACGCGGAACGGCACAAACTTGAACGCGACGGTGATCACGCGGTTGAGCGCCTCGAATGCGATTGCCTGCGGCAGCGTCGGGCTGCGATCGCCGAGCACCCACCGAAGCGTGAGGGAGACTTCGAGGACGGCGAGCGCGTGAAACGCCAGGTCGAGCGCGAAGACCCGCCACAACCGCCGCGGATAGCCGCCCGAGAATCGCAGCACCTCCTCGCGGATTGCGGCCAGCCGCTCCCGCCAGCGAGGACGCGGACCGCGCCGCGAGTCCCATGTACCCCGCATCGCGCGGAACACGACGAGGGCGCCGACGCCCATTGTCATCAGCGCGGCCACGATCGTCGTGAGGAAGACCCGGGGCAGCGGCACGGTGGCGGCGACGACAACGAGGCCGACGGCCACCATCGCGATCACCGACGCCGCGTAGACGAGGTTCTCGACGGCGAGCGACGACACCGCCTCGCGCGTCGCGAGATGGTGCCGGGTCAGGAGAATCTTGGTGGGCTCGCTGGCGAGCAGGCCGAGTGGGGTGACGTTGCCAACGGCGTCACCGGCGAGAAACGCCGCAAGTGCGCGCCGCAACGGAAACGACGTGGCCGGCGGCAGGCACCACCGCCAGCATTCCGCGCGGATGAGAAACCGGAAACCAGCAAGCGCGAGGATGACCAGCAGTCCCCATCCCACGCGCTGGATGCCGCCGAGGATCTCGGCGACGCCGGCCCGGCGCACCGCGTAGGCGAACAGCGCCAGGCCGGCCAGCGCGGCGGCGATGGCAATGAGGTACTGGCGGCGTGGAGAAGGCATGTTGAGACGGGCCACGGAGTCGCGGAGACACGGAGCTTCTAGTCTCCGTGCCTTCGTGTCTCCGTGGCTTGTGGGGGTGAAGGTAGCACGCCGGGCTTAACGTGCGCCCCGCGTCGTTTCGAGCTGCTTGAAGGTCTCTTCGATCAGGCGTTCGTTGTCTTCCTTCGATACGTTCCGCTGGAGGAGCTTCGAGGCAATGTTGATCGAGATGTCGATCGCCTCCTGGCGGATCTGCTGCAGGGCGCGCGTCGTTTCCAGCTCGATCTGGCGCTCCGCGTTGCGCATCAGCCCGGCCGCCTCGGCCCGCGCCTTCTCCTTCATCTCCTCCCTGAACCGGTCGGAGTCGGACCGGCTCCGCGAGATGATCTCCGCGGCCTCCGCGCGCGCCTGCGCGAGCAGCTTCGCCGACTCGACGTGTAGCTGCTGGAGCTCCTGTTTGGCCTGCCGCGCGTCGTCGAGCGCCTGGCGGATCGACTGCGCACGGCTTTCGAGCGCCTTCAGCAGCGGCCCCCATGCGAACTTCGCGAGCAGCCCCACCAGGATGAGAAATGTGAGGATGGTCCAGATGTACAGCCCGGGATCGGGCTGGACCAGCGGGTTGTTCATCGCGACGTCCTTTCCTGCCTATTTGAAGACGATGAGCAGCCCGAACACCTCGGCGAGAATGGCGACGCCTTCCAGCAGGAAGAGGGGCAGGTAGGCCGCGCCGGTGATCTGCGCCGAAGCGCTCGGCTGGCGGGCGACGCCTTCGGCGATCGCCGCCGCGAGTCTTCCGATGCCCAGACCCGCACCGATTACGGTCAACCCGAATCCGATGCCGGCCCCCATGTACGCGAGTGCTAAATCCATTCGTCTACTCCTCCGTGTTGGGTGCTCAGTGGTGAGCGTGGATGGCCATGCCGATGAACACGGCCGTCAACAGCGTGAAAACGTATGCCTGAACGAGGATCACGATCAGCTCGAGCGCAGTCAGGCCTACGCCGATCGGCAGCGACAGCACCATGCCGACGCCGATGCCGGCGATCGCCTGGCCGAACACCTGCGTGAAGATGAAAACCAGGGAGAGCAGCGCGAGGATCGAGATGTGGCCCCCCGTCATGTTGGCCGCAAGTCGCATCGTGAGCGCGAACGGCCTGACGAACATGCCGAGGATCTCGATCGGAATCAGCAGGATGTAGATCGGCCAGGGCAGCCCTTTCGGCACCATGTTCTTCCAGTGCTGAACGAAGCCGTGCGCGCGCACACCTGCGACGATGATCGCGAAAAACGAGATCGTCGCGAGCGCGGCAGTCACGTTGTAGTTGCCGGTGGCGGTCACCCCGCCGTGCAGCACGCGCGCGAAAAACGACTCTGGCGCCGCGTGAATCACCGTCGAATTCAGCAGCGACAGGACATCGAAGACCGGGATCACGCCGATGAGATTCGCGGTCAGAATGAAAAGAAACAGCGTGAGGAGCAACGGGGTCCACGCGGCCACCCATTTGTGACCGACGTTCGGCTCGACGATGGAGTCACGCACGAAGTCGATGGCGATCTCGAGCAGGCTCGTGATACGGCCGGGGATCAGCCGCTCCTGTTTGAGATAGCGCCGCACGAGCCACGTGAGGCCGAAGAACAGAATGGCGGCGACAATCCACAGCATCAGCACGTGCTTGGTCACCGACATGTCGATGTCGAAGACGCGTGGCAGATGGATCAGCGGATGGTCGAGGCTCGTGTTGGAAACGTGCTCGATGATGACTTCGCCGGCGTTGAAGCCTTCTGTGGCGCCCTCGGCGGCCTCGTGCGCGGCCTCAGGTGGTGGTTGCAGCAGCATCGACTCTCAGTTCGCGTTCGCAAAAAGGCGCCGCATGAACAGCGCCTCGATCATATGCAGCGCGATGAAGTAACTCGTGAAGCTCGCGATGAACGGCCCCGGGCGCAGCGCGAGTATTCGCAGCATGACGACGACGTACGCACCGAAAAACACCGCCTTGATCGCCATGCCCGTGATCAACACGCCCATCAGGCGCTCGGGAGCCGCGGCGTACGTTCGCTTCGTAATGATCCAGCTCACAGCCGCGACCGCGAGCGGACCGACCATTCCGTAGAGCACTTCGGGGTTGGCCCGACCGCCCGTAAGGCCGGCAACCGCGACCCACGACAGGATGGTGGCTGCGATCATCCACCAGAAGCCTTTCATCGCGTCATCGCGGCCGGAAGGTCTTCACCAGCTCGTAGAAACCGACGACGACTCCGAGCATCAAGCCGATTAGCAACCCCCAGGGTGCACTGCCCTGCCATTGGTCGACCGCGTACCCGATCCCGCCGAGCAGGATGATGGCTCCCACCAGCGTGTAGCTGGCACCGGCGGCCGCGCCGGCATTGCTGGCGTTCTCCTGAAGGGACTTCGCAGACCGCGAGAATGGGAAACTGCGGATTTTCTTGGCCATCTCCCCGCCGCGCGCGCGAACCGTGGGCTGAACACTCGACCCCGGCCCATGCCGCGCGCGACGCATAGGCGCGGTTCTTTCACGTGTCGACCGCCCACCAGTATAGCCAACTTTGTGAAATGGTTCACGCAGCGTCAGAAGTGCAATCATTTCAACACTTTCACTACCGCTCGACGGCTTGACGCTTCTCTTTCGCGGGTCCTATACTGCCTTTACTGATCGCCGCGTGTTTTCAGACGATCCATGCGCACAACTTTCCGGCTTCAGCGGGCCTGCGCTGTGGCTCTGGCTCTCGCCTTCGCGTTTGCCGCCACCAACGCACCGCTGCGCGCGCAGGGACCACGCGAGCGGACGATGTTTGTCAGCGCCGTCGATGAAAAAGGCGAGCCGGTGGAGGCACTGGGCCCCGCCGATTTCGTCATTCGCGAGGACGGCGCCGCCCGCGAGGTGCTGCGCGTGTCGCGCGCGATCGATCCGATGGACATCGCGTTCCTCGTCGATACTGGCGCCGCTTCTGAAGGCGTCCTGCCGCGGATCCGCGAGGGCCTCACGTCCTTCATTGCGAAGATGGCGATGGGTAGCCAGATTGCCATAGTGGGACTGGCCGATCGGCCGACGATCCTCGTCGACTACACGTCAAACCCGAAACGCCTGCAGGATGGAATTGGCCTCCTGTGGCCGCGCTCGCAGTCCGGCACAACGCTGCTCGACGCCATCTACGAGGTCTCGCGCGGGCTGGAGAAGCGTGAGACGCCGCGCGCCGTCATCGTCCCGGTGATCACCGACGGTGGCGACTACGCCAATCGCCAGTACAAACAGGTCGCGGACGAGGTCAAGCAGGCGGGCGCGTCTGTCCACGCCATCACGATCGGAATGTTCGCGCCGACGGATGATGACGACCTGCGGAACCGTGCGCGCGTCTTGTCGGAAACGACGCGCGTGAGCGGCGGCCAGCGGGTGACCCTCCTCGCGCCGAGCGCAGTACAGCAGGCGCTCGAACGGCTGGGTCGTGAGCTGTCTTCCCAGTACAAAGTCGTATACGGCCGGCCCGACTCGCTGATCCCGCCGGAGAAGATCGAAGTCAGCGCACGGCGTCCCGGGGTGACCATGAGAGGCACACTGGAGCGCGGAACGGGGAACGCGAAGTGAAACCTGCCGTCGTCCTTCTCGCCGTCGTATCAACCGCCGCGCTCGCCTCCACTCCGTCGGCGCAGGGGACGTTCAAGGCAGCGGTCGACATCGTGTCGCTCAACGTGACCGCGATGGACCCCGCGAACCACTACGTCATCGACCTCGAAGAGAAAAACTTCTCGGTGTTCGAGGATGGCGTGAAGCAGGACCTGTCGTTCTTCACGCGCAAGCAGCAGGCGATCGCGCTGTCGCTGCTGCTCGACAGCAGCGCCAGCATGGAAGACAAGCTGCCAACGCTGCAGACCGCGGCCACGAACTTCGTGCACCGCCTGAAGGCGAGCGACGTCGCGGAGGTCATCGACTTCGACAGCCGCGTGGAGATCCGTCAGGCGTTCACCTCCAAGCAGAACGAGCTCGAATCCGCAATTCAGCAGACGACGGCGGGGGGCTCGACGTCGCTCTACAACGCCATCTACATCTCGCTCAAAGAGCTGGCCAAGATCCGCGCCCAGGGTGAAGAGGACGTCCGGCGCCAGGCGCTCGTGCTGTTTTCCGATGGCGAGGACACGTCAAGCCTGATCTCCTTCGACGAGGTGCTCGAGCTCGCCAAGCGCAGCGAAACCGCGATCTTCACGATCGCGCTGCGCGGCACGGACACCCAGAGCAAGGGCTTCCACGAGGCGGAGTTCGTCATGCGCCAGCTTGCGCAGGAAACCGGCGGCCGCGCGTTCTTCCCGTCAAAGATCGACGACCTCAACGGCGTCTACGCCGAGATCGCCGACGAGCTCGCCAGCCAGTACACCCTTGGGTATTCCTCGAGGAACAGCAAGCGTGACGGCGCGTGGCGCCGCATCGTCGTCCAGATCGACAAGCCCAACGTCACGCCGCGCACGAAGCGGGGCTACTACGCCCCGACGTCGCGTTGAACACGCTTCCGCTGATCCTGTACGCGGCCGCCGGCGTCGCGTACGCGATTCATTTCGCGCGGCGGGATCCCTCGGTCGGCCGCACGGCCACCACGCTCCTTCTATTCGGCGCGCTCGTCCACACCTTCGTCATCGGCATGCAGACGATGGAGGTGCGCCATGTGCCGTTTGCGAACCCGTCGCGCGCCGTCTCGACATTCGTGTGGCTGCTCACGCTGTCGTACCTGTATCTCGAGCTCACCACCGACGAGCGCTCGATGGGTGTCTTCATCCTTCCGGTGGTGGTCGCCCTGCAGGCGATTCCGGCGATCTATCCCGGGATGGAGTACGCGGACCCCGTGCTCGACAGCCCGTGGTTCTGGGTGCACGTCTCGTCGCTCCTCTTCGCCTACGCCAGCTTCGCGCTGGCCGGCGTGCTGGGCGTGACCTACATGCTGCAGTTCAAGGAGATCAAGAAGAAGCATCTGGGCTATTTCTACACGCGCCTGCCGTCGCTGCAGATTCTCGACGTGATGAATTCACGCGCCGTCACGGTTGGCTGGCTTTTCCTGACGATTGGCGTCATCGTCGGAGCCGTATGGACGGCACAGGCACGCGCGCTTTCGCCCGATAGCCCGAACCTCCAGGCGATGTCCCTTGACGACCCGAAGATTTTCGTGACGATGCTGCTGTGGGCGGTGTACTCCTTCGCGGCGTTCGCGCGACGCACGCTTGGATGGACCGGCCGGCGCGCCGCCTGGCTGTCGGCGTTCGGCTTCGGCTTCGCGATGCTGAACTTTCTGCTGATCAGTTACTTCGTGACGACGAGTCACACATTCTACTGACGTGTATTTCTTCCTTCTCGGCGTAAGCCACCGGACGGCGCCAGTCGACCTGCGGGAGCGTCTGGATTTCTCCAGCCGCGACCTCGGCGCCGCGGTGGAGGCGGTCGCCGCGCGCCCCTCGATGGCCGAGTCCGTGGTGCTCTCCACGTGCAACCGATCGGAAATCTACGTGGCGAGCACCGATCCCGCCCTGGCGCGGGACGAACTGGTGTCGTTTCTCAGCGACTACCATCACGTGCCGCGGCAGACCTTTCAGCCGCACCTGTTCGCGCTGGAAAACAGCGCTGCGGTCGCTCACCTGTTTCGCGTGGCGGCCGGGCTCGATTCTCTGGTCGTCGGCGAGCCCCAGATTCTCGGCCAGGTGAAGGACGCGTTCCAATCGGCGGCGGACAAGCGCTGTGTCGGGCCGGTGCTGAGCAACGTCTTCCGCTGGTCGTTCGGCGTGGGCAAGCGCGTACGGACGGAAACGGCGCTGGGCGAAGGGGCAGTGTCGGTGAGTTTTGCGGCCGTCGCGCTTGCGCGCAAGATCTTCGGCCGCCTCCAGGGGCGTCGCGTCCTCGTGGTTGGCGCCGGCGAGATCAGCTCGCTGACCGCGCAGCACCTGCGCAGCCAGGGTGTAGGGGACATCATCATCACCAGCCGCACACACGCGCACGCTGAGGCCCTGGCAGCCGACGTCGGCGGGAGGGCCGTCCCATGGGACGGGATGATCCAGGCGCTCGGCGCCGCCGACATTGTTCTCACCGCCACTGGATCGCCGAGGCCCATCGTCACGCGCGCACAACTCGAGGCCGTGCAGGGGCGCCGGCGCAGCAGCCCGCTGTTCATCATCGACGTCGCGGTGCCGCGCGATGTCGAGCCTGCCGTCGGCGACATCGAGCAGGTGTTTCTCTACAACATCGACGATCTGCAGACGATCGTGCAGGAGAACCTGTCGCGCAGGGCCGCGGAAGTCGAGCGCGCGGAATCGATCGTCAACGAGGAAGTCACCAAGTTCATGGCGTGGCAGCGGTCGCGCGGCGCGGCCCCTACGGTCGTCGCGCTCAGACAGCGGTTCGAGGCCATCCGCCGCGCCGAATTGCAACGCCTGGAAGGCAAGCTCGGCACGTTGCCGCCGGAAGCACGCGCGCGTGTCGACGAGATCACCCGTCTGATTGTGGAGAAGCTGCTGCTCGAACCCACCGAACAGCTCAAGGCGCTGCCAGATGAGGAAACGCAGGCGGCCTACACGGAAGCCGTGAACCGGCTGTTCAAACTGCACGACCCGGTCGGCAGCGAAGAGTCCCGTCCGTCGTCGACAGAATCGGATTCCGCGGAGCGGCGCAGCCGATGACGGAGCCCGGTCGAGGGGTGACGCTGAAGCTCGGGACCCGCGGCAGCCAGCTTGCGTTGTTTCAAGCCAATACGGTCTCAGCACTCTTGTGCGCCAACCCCGGCATTGAGTGCGAGATCGTCGTGATCAAGACATCGGGGGATCGCCTGGCGGACGCCACGATCGCGCAAATCGGCGGCAAGCGTCTCTTCGTGAAGGAAATCGAGGACGCGCTGCTCGCGGGCGAGATCGATCTTGCCGTCCACAGCAGCAAGGACATGCCGGTCGTGCTCCCCAGGGGCCTCGCCATCGGCGCGGCGCTGCCGCGTGAAGATGCCCGGGACGCCGTCGTGTTACCCGCCGACAGTGCCAGGGTCCGCGCCTCCGCTTCCAGTGAATCCGCGGAAGCTTCGGCGAGGCCTCGCCAAAGCGCGCCCAAAGCGGGCGAAGGCGGGCGCAAGCGAGCGGATGAGTCGGATACGAGCGTGACGTTCGATGAGCTCGCGGCGCGGCTTGGCAACTGCCCTCGAATCGGCACGAGCAGCGTCAGGCGGACGGCACAGCTGGCGCGGCTCTTTCCCGGCGCCCGGTTTCTGCCGGTCCGCGGGAACCTTGATACGCGCCTCCGGAAGCTCGACGACGGCGGATACGACGCCCTCGTCCTCGCCTCCGCTGGCCTGGTTCGACTTGGCCATCGCGCGCGTATCTCCGCCGCGCTGCCAATCCCCACCTGCGTGCCTGCGCCGGGTCAGGGCATCATCGCGATCGAAACGCGTGCCGCAGACGGCCGTATGATGTCGCGGGTGGCTGCCATTGACGATCAAACATCCCGCGCCGCACTCAACGCCGAGCGGACCGTCGTGACGCGCCTTGGAGGCGGCTGCCAGATGCCGATCGGTGCGTACGCCGAGGTATCGGGAGGCGCACTCACGCTGGTGGCGGTCGTGTTGTCGCTGGACGGCGCGCAGGTGCTTCGCGCAGAATCGCGCGGACCGATGAGCGAAGCCAATGCCGTGGGCAACGCGGTCGCCGAAGACCTGCTCGCCCAGGGGGCCGCCGGAATCCTCGCAGACATCGAGCGCGCGCACGCAGCCGTCGAAGGTCTGCAGCCGTGAGGCATCCGGCAGTCTATCTGATTGGCGCCGGCCCCGGCGATCCAGGCCTCATCACCGTCCACGGCCTCAACCATCTCCGTGCCGCCGACGTCGTGGTCTACGATCACCTCGTTCCCACCCGGCTCCTCCGATATGCGCGCCAGGGCGCCGAGCTGATCGACGTGGGCACCGCGTCACCGCAAGCCATGGAGCAGGAAGCCATCAGCTACCTGCTCGTCGAGAAGGCACGCGACGGGAAGCTGGTAGCGCGCCTCAAGTGGGGCGATCCGTTCGTGTTCGATCGCGGGGGCGAGGAAGCTCTGTTCCTGCACGAGCACGGCGTCCCGTTCGAAGTCGTGCCCGGCGTGGTTGCCGGTCTTGCCGTGGCCGCGTACGCCGGTGTGCCCGTCACCTATCCGGGTGGCGGCGACACGATCACCCTGGTTCGCGGGTTCGAGGACGAGAGTCGCACGGTGCCCGACATCGACTGGGCAAGCGTTGCACGTCTCGAGGGCACCGTGGTGTGCTACGCCGGTTCACAACAGCTGCCGCGCATCCTCGCAGCGCTGATGGGCAACGGCTGGCCGCCCGACAGTACCGCGGTCATCGTGTACAACGGCACCCTTCCGAGCCAGGAGACCGTCTCGGGGACGATGCGCGAGCTGCTCGAGGGGGGGCGCGAGAATCCGCGACGTGAGGCGGCCATCCTGGTCGCAGGACGCGTCGCCGGACTGCGTGAGCACCTTCGCTGGTACGACACACGTCCGCTGTTCGGCAAGCGCGTGCTGGTGACGCGTCCGCGCGAGCAGGCACCGGAGCTGGTGGATCTCCTGACGGCCCTCGGTGCCGATTCCATCGAAGCCCCCATGATCCGAATGGCGCCCCCGGAGGATCCCGATCCGCTGCTCAGCGCGGCCGCCAAGCCGGAAGTCTTCGATTGGATCGTTTTTACGAGCGCCAACGCGGTGGAGGCGTTCATGACGGCGCTTCTCGATGGTGAGCGGGACGTGCGGGCGTTGAAAGGCCCACGCCTCTGCGTCTCCGGCACCGCGACGGCGGACAAGCTCACCGCGTACGGCATCAAGGTCGATCTGATTCCGAATGAGTTCCGTGCCGACGCCGTCGTCGCCGCGCTGTTAGCGACCGGATCGATGGACGGGGTGCGCGTGCTGCTTCCGCGAGCCGACATCGGACGGGAAGTGATTGCCGAGCAGCTGCGCGAGGCGGGCGCGGCGGTGACGGAGGTTGTCGCGTACCGCACGATCCTGGAAGACAGCCAGCGGGAAGGGGACCCGGATATCTACGGCATGCTCCTCGAGGGACGCATCGATGTGGTCACCTTCACGAGCCCGTCGGCGGTGCGCAACTTCGCCACGACCTATGGCGCCGACCAGGTGGCCGACCTCCTGAAGAATACTGTCGTTGCCACCATTGGCCCGGTCACGGCCGAGGCCGCGCGCCACCTGGCGATTCCCGTCACGATTCAACCAGCGACCTACACCATCCCCGCGCTCGTAGGCGCCATCGCCGCGCACTACGCCCCTGCCAAGACCACAAAGACGGCGTGAACCACGAAGGTCACGAAATTCACGAAGAATCCAAAACACGAAGACAATTGATTGCTTCGTGAACTGTTTTCCTTCGAGTCCTTCGTGATCTTCGTGGTTGCGTCCGTCTTCGTGTCCTTCGTGGCAAAATCGCAGACATGGCAACACAAACCTCCACTTCGCGCCTTGCGCTGACGCGGCGTCCGCGGCGCCTGCGGCGCACAGAGGCGATCCGCAGTCTCGTGCGCGAGACGCGGCTGACACCTGACTGCTTCATCCTCCCGCTCTTCGTGTGTGAAGGGCGCGGCGTGCGGCGCGAGGTCAGCTCGATGCCCGGCGTCTTCCAGCTGTCGGTCGATGAGGCGGTGAAGGAAGCGGCGGCGGCGAAAGCAGATGGCGTCCCCGGAGTCCTGCTGTTCGGCCTTCCCGATGACAAGGATGCAACAGGCTCGAAGGCGTCGGATCCCGACGCGCCGGTGCAAAGCGCGGTGCGCGCGCTCAAGCGCGAGGTTCCTAATCTGATTGTCATCACCGACGTGTGCCTCTGCGAGTACACGTCTCACGGACACTGCGGGATTCTCGACGGCGAGGACATTCTGAACGACGTGACGGTTGCGCACGTGGCGGACGCCGCGCTCTCGCACGCCGTCGCCGGCGCCGACTTCGTTGCTCCCTCCGACATGATGGACGGGCGCGTCGCCGCCATCCGAACGCTCCTCGACGAGCGCGGGCTCGATCGGGTCGGCATCATGTCGTACGCGGCGAAGTACTGCTCCGCATTCTATGGACCGTTCCGCGATGCCGCCGATTCGGCGCCGCAATTCGGCGATCGCCGCAGCCACCAGATGGATCCGTCCAACGTCGAGGAGGCGCTCCGCGAGGTCGAAACCGACATCGAGGAAGGCGCCGACATCATCATGATCAAGCCGGCGCTGCACTATCTCGACGTGATCTCGCGCGTGAAGATGCAGTTCCGGCAGCCGACGGCGGCATACCACGTGAGCGGCGAGTACGCGATGCTCAAGCTCGCGGTGGCACAGGGCTGGATCGAGGAGCGCCGCGCGATGCTCGAGACGCTCACCGCCATCAAGCGCGCCGGCGCGGACATCATCATCACCTACTATGCGCGAGACGCGGCGCGTCTCCTCTAATGCAAGATGCAAGATGCGAAAGGCAAACAATGCCCGGTTCGCGGCGTTTGCATTTTGCATTTTGGCTCTTGAATTACGCGAGACATGAAAAACCCCCGACGCAGTCGAAAGCTCTTTGCCGAAGCCAGCCGGATCCTTCCCGGCGGCGTTGACAGCCCAGTTCGAGCGTTCACGTCCGTGGGCGGCACGCCGCTCTTCGTCACACGCGGCTCAGGCGCCAGGATCGAGGACGTCGACGGCAATCGCTTCATCGACTACGTGATGTCGTGGGGCCCTCTGATCCACGGCCACGCGCCGCGCGGGCTCGTGAAGGCGATTGGCGTCGCCGCGAAGCACGGTACCAGCTTCGGCGCGCCCAGCCCGCTCGAGCACCAACTCGGCGAACTGGTGCGAATGCTCATGCCGTCGATGGAGCGCGTGCGGTTCGTCAGCTCGGGCACCGAGGCCGCGATGAGCGCGGTACGGGTCGCGCGCGCGTTCACCGGGCGCGACCGGATCATCAAGTTCGAAGGGTGCTATCACGGGCACGCCGACGCGTTTCTCGTCAAAGCAGGATCCGGCGCCACGACCCTGGGCATTCCGACGAGCCCCGGTGTTCCGGCCGCGGTCACCAACGACACGCTGCTCGCGCGCTACAACAACCTCGGGTCCGTCGCGGCGCTCTGTGACGCGCAGGCGGGAAGGATCGCGGCGGTGATCGTGGAGCCGATCGCCGGCAACATGGGGCTGGTACCGCCCTCTGACGGGTTCCTGACCGGGCTGCGCGATCTGTGCTCGCGCCACGGCATCCTTTTGATTTTCGACGAGGTGATTTCGGGATTCCGCGCCTCGGCGGGCGGCGCGCAGGCGATCTTCGGCATTCAGGCGGATCTCACGTGTCTCGGCAAAATCATCGGTGGCGGACTGCCCGTCGGCGCGTACGGCGGCCGGGGCGACATCATGGACATGGTCGCCCCCGCGGGCGCTGTGTACCAGGCGGGAACCCTCTCCGGCAATCCGATCGCCATGACGGCCGGTATCTGGGCTCTCGAGCATCTGTCGGCGAAGCTGTACAAAGCGCTCGCGCGCCGTGGCTCGATCCTCGCCGCGGGCCTCGCGGATGCGGCACGCGCTGCGAAAGTCCCGCTCCAGGTCAATGCCTTCGGCTCGCTTCTGACGCCATTTTTCAGCGCAGCGCCGGTGCGCGACTACGCCTCCGCGCTCAACGCCAATACGTCCGCCTACGCGACGTTCTTCCGCGGCATGCTCGCGCGTGGCATCTACGCGCCCCCGTCGCAGTTCGAGGCATGGTTCCTCTCGGCAGCGCACAGCGATCGGGATATCAAGAAGACGATCGCGGCCGCGAGGGGCGCGATGAAGGATGTCGCCCGTGCGATCTGAGCCACGAGGAACACACAGCTGTCGCCAGGCCTCATCACAAGGGTTGGCCCTTCGTGATCTTCGTGCCCTTCGTGGTTTAATTCGTCTTCGTGCCCTCGACGATGCTCTCTTCGATCACCGCAGAATTCCGCCGTTACAAGGCACTTGGTGACTCGGCCCTCACCCAGCTCGACGACAGCGAGCTCACTGTGCCCGGACCGAACGGCGGAAATTCAGCCGCGGTGCTCGTATGGCACATCGGCGGAAATCTCGCTTCGCGCTTCACGGACTTCCTTACGAGCGACGGTGAGAAGCCCTGGCGGCAGCGCGACGAGGAGTTCGTGCAGCGTACCGTGACGCGACACGAGGTGCTCGAGAAATGGAATACCGGTTGGAACGCGCTGTTCGACGCATTGGACGGACTGACCGATGACCATCTTCGGAACACGGTTACGATCCGCGGACAGTCATTCGAAGTGCATGACGCGCTTCCCCGGGCGCTCGCACACGTTTCGTATCACGTTGGCCAGATCGTGTACCTCGCCAAGTCGATCCGAGGCGAATCGTGGCACTGCCTGAGCATCCCGATCGGCGGCTCCGAGGCGTACAACAAGAATCCCGCGCTCCAGGATCCGGGCGCACACGCAGCCGCCATGCGAAACCGAACGTGAACAACGCCAGCGCAGTGCGGATCGCCCCGGCGACAGAGAGAGACGTTCCGGTCATTCTGGAACTCATCCGCGCGCTGGCGTCCTACGAACGGCTCGAACACGACGTCGTGGCAACGCCGGAAGGTCTGCGAGACTCGCTGTTCGGCGCGCACGCAGCGGCGGAGGTTGTTATCGCGTACCTCGATCAGGAGCCGGTTGGTTTTGCGCTGTGGTTTCAGAACTACTCGACGTTTCTGGGCAGGGCCGGACTCTATCTCGAGGATCTCTTCGTCAAACCCGAGCGGCGCGGTCAAGGCATCGGACGGAAGCTCCTCGCGCATGTCGCCACCGTGGCCGTCGCGAGAGGCGCCGGTCGGATGGAATGGTCTGTCTTGGATTGGAACGAGCCCGCGATCGGATTCTATCGCGCAATCGGCGCTGTCCCTCTGGACGCCTGGACCGTCTATCGACTCACTGGCGATGCGCTCCAGCAGCTCGCGCTGCGCGGCGACGAAGGCCACAAAGACGAATCGGCCACAAAGACCACAAAGATTTCTTTGTGATTCCTTGTGGCCAAGAAAAGATCTTTGTGCCCTTTGTGGCTAAACCGTCCTCGTGCTCTTCGTGGCTAGCGTCCCGCGGCGGTCTGGATCTGGACGGGCGAATCGAGCCTGACGCGGAGCACTGAGCCCTGCGGCAGTTCGACTTCCCTGCCCTCGGTCGCGGCAATCGTGCCGCCGCCGCCGATCAGAATCCCGGCGAGCGCGCCCTTGAAGCCGCCCAGGATGCCGCCGAGAATCGCGCCGACGCCGGCGCCGGTCGCAATGCGTCCCGTCTCCCCTCTGATCCCTTCGCCTTCAATCGCCTGCGTCACCGTGCCGCGGACGGGATACGCGCGGCCATTGGCCGTGACCTGGTCGAAGCTGACGGTCAATTTCGCCGTCCGGTTGGTGCGCGTCGCCGGTTCCACCGCCGTGACCACGCCGCGCATGACCGAGCCCGCCGGGATGACGGTTCTGCCCGCGATGTTGAGGTCAACCAACGTCGTGCCCTCGAATCGGTCCTCGACCTGTGCGGTGCCCGAATTCAGCACATTCGTCAACCGCACGTCGACCTCGGTCCCCGCAGGAATTTCAATCTCGCCGCCGCGCGCGGCGGTCGTATTCGTCGTGGAGCGCGTGGTCGATGACGACGTGCTGGTAGTCGCCCCGGTGCCGGTTGAGCGGCCGAGCGCGGTGCCCGATGAGGTTGACGCGGTGTTGTTCGTCTCACCGTGCGCCTGCGACCGCACGTCTTCGATACGGTCGCGCACGGTCGAATACTCGCTGCGCCCCAGCGTCCCGTCCTTCCGGAGCTTCACCTTCAGGTAGATGACTTCCTCGCGCAGGTCGTCGAGCTGGGATTGCAGCTGGGTCGCGCGCGTGGCGTCGCGGCCGCGAAGCTGCTGGATGTCCATGGCGGCCTGGTAGACATTGTCCTGGAGCCTCTGGATGTCAGCCTGGCTGACGGCCGAATAGTTCTGCTGCTGAGCAGCCGCCGGCGCCGCCAGGGCAGCCGTGAACAGCGCCGCCACCGCGACCTGTTGAATGCGATGCATCAAGATTGTCCTCCTCAATTGCGCCACGGCATCAGGCGTTCTATCCAGCTGATGCGCGTGAGATCGTTGTAGATAACCGTCACCATCAGGAGCAGGATCAGCACAAAGCCGGCCAACAGCATCTTCTCTTTTACCTGCGCGCTGAAGTCCCGGCGCGCGATGCCTTCAAGCGCCATGATCAGGATGTGACCTCCATCGAGGATCGGGATCGGCATCAGGTTCAAGAGACCCAGGTTGAGGCTGATCGACGCCATCAGCGTGAACAGCGCAATCCAACCGGCCTGCGCCGATTCGCCGGAGAGCTGTGCGATGGCAACGGGCCCCATCAGCTGACGTGGAGACGTCGTTCCGACGAACAGTCCGCCAAGCGTCTTGAAGATGAGTCCGCCGAATTCGATGTTGCGTTGAACACTGAGTTTCAGCGCCTCCATCGGACCCGGCTTGAAGGACTTGGTCGGCTCCGAGATCAGAATGCCAATCATTCCGCGATCGCCGCGCTGCTGCGGAGTGACCTCGATGTGTATCTCCTGGCCGTTGCGCCGGATCGTGAGATCGGCGGGCTTGCCCGCGTTGCGTGAAATCGCCTCGGTGAGCTGCGACCGCTGAACCATCCGCTCGCCGTTCACCGCGACGACGACGTCGCCAGCCTTCAGCCCGGCCTTCTCGGCGACATCTCCCTTGACGAGCGATGCGACGATGGGCGTCGCGTCCGGCATGACTCCGATATCGCCAATTTCGTATTTGCCCTGCGCATCGGGCCGAAGCGTGGCGGATTCGGAACGTCCGTCGCGGAGAAACGTCAGGGACAGTTCGCGATTGGCGCGCGTCCCGATCTCCATGTCGAACCGATCCCACGTGGGGACTTCGTTCCCAGCCACGGACAGGACGCGATCGCCGCGCTGCAAGCCGGCTTTTTCCGCCGGCGAACCGGGCTTCACGGCGCCGACGACGGGCGGCTCATCGTGATACGCAGGCACCTCGGCGCCCTGCGCGAGCACGATGGCCATCACGATGACCGCGAGCAGAATGTTCATCACGGGTCCCATGATGAGCACCTGAAAGCGCTGCCACTTGGTTTTCGACAGGAACTCGTCCGGAGCACCACTGCGCGGATCCTCGACGCTTTCGCCGGCCATCTTCACGTAACCGCCGAGCGGGATCGCGCTGATCGCGTATTCAGTGTCGCCGCGTTTGGTCGTCAACAGTTTCGGGCCGAAGCCGAGCGAAAACGTCAGTACGCGGACGCCGATCCGGCGCGCCGCGAGGAAGTGACCGAGCTCGTGTACGAAAACGAGCACGCCGAGCACGAACAGAAACGCCAGGATAGTGGTCACACGTTCAATTCTAGCGCCTGGGCCGCATCCCGGGCGCAGTCACGTGCCCATGCATCCACGCTGCGTACCACGTCGAGGGTTGTGACTCTTTCGACATCGTGCGCATCCATTGTCTTTTGTATGACGCGCGGGATGGCTGTAAAGCCGAGCTTCCCCTGAAGAAAAGATTCGACGGCGATTTCATTGGCCGCATTCAACACGACGGGAAGGGTCCCGCCTGTTCGGAGAGCGCGATACGCGAGGTCGAGGCACGGGAACCGATCGCGTGCAGGAGCGTGAAATTCCAACCTCCCCGCCCGCGGGAGGTCCAACGGGGGCAGAACCGCCTCCCACCGTTCCGGATACGAACACGCATATTGAATGGGCAGGCGCATGTCGGTCACTCCGAGCTGTGCAATCACCGAACCGTCCGTCAATTCGACCATCGAGTGCACGATCGACTGCGGATGAATCACGACGTCGATCTGATCGGCGGACACGCCGAACAGCCAGTGCGCCTCGATCACCTCCAGCCCCTTGTTCATCAACGTGGCGGAGTCGATCGTGATCTTGCGACCCATCCTCCAGGTCGGGTGCTGCAGGGCAGCGACCGCATCGACTTTCTCGAGCGCCTCCGGCGTGAAATCGCGGAAGGGGCCGCCCGACGCCGTGAGAATCAGCCGCCGGATCTCCCGGCGATCGCGTCCGTGCAGGCATTGGTGGATGGCGTTGTGTTCGCTGTCGACGGGAAGGATCGGAACGCCTCGTCGCCGGGCGGCCTCGGTCACGAGCTCGCCCGCCATCACGAGGACTTCCTTGTTGGCAAGCGCGACGATCTTCCCTGCGTCAATTGCCGCGAGTACGGCCTCGAGGCCCGCTGTTCCCGAAGACGCGCAAATCACGATGTCCACGCTTGCGTGCGTGGCCACCGCAACCAATCCGTCTGTGCCACCGACGATCTTCACCGCGTTCTCGCCACAGGCACGCCGCAGGCGATCCGCGCCGCCGACGGTTGCCATGGCAACGAGCGACGGGTGGTAGCGCGCCACCTGCTCGGCGAGCAGCCCGGCGTTGTCACCGGCCGCCAGGGCGGCCACGCGCAGACGATCGGGATGGGCGTCGACGACCGCCAGCGCGCTCTGGCCGATGGAACCGGTCGATCCGAGAATCGCGAGGTGTTTCACATCTCCTCACGGCGCCCCGTAAAGGGGCGCCCTACATTCCCCGTAGGGCGGGCCTTTACGGCCCGCCCACTTCGCGAAGACTAAAGAAATAGAAGATGGGGATGGCAAACAGGAGCGCATCGATGCGATCCAGGACGCCACCGTGACCGGGGATCAGCGCCGAGCTGTCTTTCACACCCGCGAGACGCTTCAGGCGCGATTCGAACAGGTCGCCGATGATTCCGAGTAGCGCGATGATCACGCCGAGAAGCACGCGGGTGACCAACGGGGTTGCCGGGAAGACGAAGCCGAGCGCGAACATCATGAACAGCGTCCCGAACACGACCCCGCCGATCGCGCCCTCAATGGTCTTCTTCGGGCTGACGGCCGGCGCGAGCGGCCGCCGGCCGATTGCGCGTCCAGTGTAGTACTGCGCGGAGTCGCTGACGACAATCGTCGCGATGAGCACGAGCGTGGCTTTCCAGCCGGCGAGGGTGTGCAGGGCCACGAGCATCCCTAGCGGTGCACCGATGTAAATCGGCGCAACCAGATCGACCGCCGCCTCCTGGACTGTCCGTCCATGTCGCAACACGGCGAACGCAAGCCAGGCGACGACGAACATCGAGAGGAGCACGATGCTGAGAGGCGCAGGGACGGCGGCCCACCAGCACGTGTAGATCACCGCGGCAATCACGATCCAGCGTACGACGTCCCGCGGTCTGGCCGTGATGCGCAGGTACTCGTCGGCGGCCAATCCGGCGATCACGCACACGAGCACGCGAAGGGCGACGAAGGGGAGGAACAGGATGGCCGCGAGCGCAGCCGCGGCGAGGACAACGCCGCTGATGACGCGCGTCATCTATTTCGCGTTGGCGACCGCGGGCGACGGACTGATGCCGCCGTAGCGCCGCTCGCGCTTCTGGTACGCAAGGACCGCCTCGAGGAGGTGCCGGCGCCGGAAGTCAGGCCACAGCGTCTCCGTGACGTAAATCTCCGCGTACGCGATCTGCCAGAGCAGGTAGTTGCTGACCCGCATCTCGCCGCTCGTCCGAAGGAGCAAGTCCGGATCGGGCTGTCCCGCGGTGTACAGAAAACTCGCGAAGCGATGCTCGTCCAGATCCTCCGGTCGTATGCCGGATTCGATCGCGCGCCGCGCCGCATCGACGATCTCCGCGCGGCCCCCGTAGTTCAGCGCGATGTTGAACAACATGCCGTTGTCCTTGGCCGTGCGATCGATCGCCGCGCGCAGCTCGTCCTGGATGTCGTGGGAGAGATCCTCCATCCGGCCGATCACGTTGAACCTGATGTTGTTGGTGAGGAGCGTCTTCAGTTCGGAGCGAAGATACCGCTTCAACAGCATCATCAGCGTGCTGATTTCAGCCGCCGGGCGCTTCCAGTTCTCCATGGAGAACGCGTAGAGCGTGAGGACCCCGACGCCGAGACGGGCGGCGGTTTCAACCGTGTCGCGCACGGCGTCGATGCCGGCGCGGTGACCCTCGACCCGCGGCAGGTGGCGCTGCGCGGCCCACCGCCCGTTGCCGTCCATGATGATGGCGATGTGCGCCGGCAGGCGGTTGAAGTTGATCTGGCGGGCGAGCGTCTCGTCCGGATGACCGGCCGGAATCCACGCCAGGAGTTCCTCACGGGACATCTAGTGGACCGTATCAACTGATTGGGTGAAAGCCACAACGACACATACCACTAAGTCTTCAATCATAGTCCACCCGGACCAGGAACAACCCGTGCGCGGGCGCCGTTGCGCCCGCGTCCGCGCGCGTTCCGCCGGCGACCAGATCCGCCATGGTCTGTGCCGGACGCCGACCTCGACCGATATCGACGAGTGTGCCGACGATCGCTCGCACCATGTGGCGAAGGAAGCCGTCGCCGATGATTTCATATGTCAGCAGACCGGGACGCGAGCCTGAGAAGGCTTCCCCTGTACCGACGTGATCGCCGTCGACCAGTCCGGATCGATAAATGGTTCGGACGGTGCTGCTCGTCTCGGTCCCCGTGCTCTGAAACGCGGCGAAGTCGTGGGTCCCTGTGAGTGCCGCGGCTGCCTGTCGCATCGCATCGACATCGAGCGGCTCCGGCAGGTGCCACACATACGCGCGATCGAAAGGATGTGAAACCGGCGTGGTGCGCATCTCGTATTGGTAGGTCTTGGAGCGCGCGCCGAAGCGGGCATGAAAATCAGACGCGACCTCCGCGACGTCGATGACTCGAATGTCCTCGGGAAGCTGCGCGTTGAGCGCACGCGCGAGTGTCGCGGTGTCGTGGGTGAACGTGACGCGGGCACTGGCGACCTGCCCGCGGGCGTGCACGCCGGCATCGGTGCGCCCGGCGCCGTGCACCGTGACGGGCGTCCCTTCAAACCGCGCAAGCGCATCTTCGAGGAGGCCCTGGATGGATAGGCCTGTTGCCTGGCGCTGCCAGCCAACAAACCGCGTCCCGTCGTACGAGAGTGTGAATTTCAGGGTTCGCATGACGGTGCAGCACGCCACAGAGACCTTGGAACAGCTTCGATGTTCAACGTGCAATTTGAGCAGTGCAAATGCGCTGACTCTCGGGCGTGTGTCACCGCTGGACGTTTCGCGAGCCCGGCTTGACGATGGGCTGGCCCGCGGCGCAGAGCGGGCAGGACTCCGGGGCGTACGTCGGAAGCGACACGGTGGCGAGCGCATGAAACGGCACGTCAATCTGCTGCTGCCCGCCACTGCGGTCGATGATGGCGGCGGCGGCAACCACCCGCGCCCCGGCGGCACGTGCCACCTCGATCGTCTCCCGGGTCGAGCCGCCCGTGGTCACCACGTCTTCGACCACCAGGACCTTCTCTCCGCTCGACAGCGTGAAGCCTCGACGCAGCGTCAGCGTCCCGTCCTGCCGTTCGGCAAAGATCGCGTGCACGCCCAGGGCGCGCGCGACTTCCTGGCCGATCACGATGCCGCCAAGCGCCGGCGACAGGACGGCCTGCGCACCGAGCGAGCGGACCCGCTCCGCGATTGCCGCGCCGCAGGCTTCCGCTTCGCGCGGATGCTGCAGGACGAGCGCACTCTGCAGGTAGCCGGAACTGTGCAGCCCGGACGTGAGACGGAAGTGTCCTTCGAGCAGCGCACCGACTCGGCGAAAACGATCGAGGATGGCATCGGCAGTCACAAATGTCATCATACGTTCATCCATCTGCCACACGCGAAATGCGAACGTGGACAAAACGTCGTCAGTGCGGAGTTGAAACCAATGCGTATGACTACGATTCGAAGCGGCCTCTTGATTGTGATCCTTGCAAGCTGGAACGCGCAGCCTGCATCCGCGCAAATCGGTGTGCCCGTCGCAGCCGCGCCAGGCGAGCAGGTGCGCCGCCTGACCGTGGACGAAGCCGTGAGGCTCGCGGTGGAGAACAATCTCGGTATCCAGATCGCGAGAATCAACCCGCTGATCCAGGATCTCGGGGTCGCAGTCGCGCGATCGGCGTGGGCACCGACGTTCAACACGACGATGCAGGGATCGAGCACCGACACCCCCAACAACAGCTTCCTGTCCGGCACCCTGGGCGACAAGACGACCAACGGCCGCGTGGCCAGCAACGTTGGCGTCACGCAGCAGACGAAGTGGGGTGGCAGTTACAGCGTCGGATGGGACAGCACGCGCAGCACGACCAACAACCTCTTCTCGAACTTCTCGCCGCAGCTCCAGTCGTCGCTGTCGATCGACATCACGCAGCCGTTGCTTCGCAACTTTTCCATCGACAACGTGCGCCAACAAGTGCGCCTGAGCGAGAAGAATCGGGAAATCGCGGACGTGGATGTGCGGCAAACACTGGCCACGACCTCGAGGTTGGTGCGCGAGGCGTACTGGGACCTGGCGTACGCGAACGCGGCGCTCGTCGTGTTCCAGCAGTCGCTCGACCTCGCGCGCGAGTCGCTGCGCGAGACGAATACACGGATCCAGATTGGCACCACACCGCCGATCGATGCCGTCGAAGCGCAGGCAGAAGTCGCCCTGCGCGATGAAGCGGTGATTGTCGCGCAGGCGCAGATCGAAACCGCCCAGGATACGCTGCGCGCGCTCGTCTTCAACCCGTCGGCGCCCGACTTCTGGACGACGAGGATCGAGCCAACGGATCTGCCGGCCTTTGCGCCGGTGCCTGTCGACGTCGACGGAGTCGTGAGGAATGCGCTCCAGATGCGGTCCGACCTGGACCAGGCGCGCAAGTCGATCGAAGCGAACGACATCACCATCGGCTATTTCCGCAACCAGTCGCTTCCTGACGTGACCGCGAGCTTCAATTACGGGCTGACCGGCCTCGGCGGGACGCAATTCCTGCGCGGCGACGGCTTCCCAGGACCCATCATCGGCCGGACGCAACGCAGTTTCGGGTCGGTGCTCAGCGATCTGTTCGGAAACCAGTTCCCGAGCTGGACCGCCTCCCTCAACATCAGTTACCCGCTGGGCCGCAGTCAGCAGGAAGCCAGCCTTGCCCGCGCGCGGCTGCAGAGCAGCCAGGCGCAGACGCAGTTGAGGAACGCGGAACTGCAGGTCGTGACGCAGGTGCGAAACGTCGCGCGGCAGGTCCTGACGAACCAGAAGCGCGTCGAAAGCACGCGTGTGTCGCGCGGGCTCGCCGAGCAACGCCTCGACGCCGAGCAGCGGAAGCTGGCGGCGGGCACGTCGACGAACTTCATCGTGTTCCAGACGCAGCGCGACCTTGCCCAGGCGCGCAACAACGAGTTGAGCGCGATTCTGGACTACAACCGGTCAGTCGTGGACCTCGAGACGATTCAGCAGGCGCCGATCAGCGGCGGCACAGGCACCGTGACAGCCGTCACGACGGGAACGACTGGAACGACAACGACCGGAACGACAACCGCCGGAACGACAACCGCCGGGACGGGAACGGCCGCGACGGGGGCGACCGCGACAGGGACCGCGTCTCGATAATTCGCCCGAAATTCAAAATGCTAGATGCACAATGCACACATGCGGCGGAGTCGGAAGCACGTGTAGTGTTTGCGTTTTGCATTTTGCATTTCGAATTACCTGCGTAAGATTCCCCCGTGCCGAAGCTCTCGGTCACGATCATCACGCTCAACGAGGCGGAGCACATCGCCCCCGCCATCGGGTCCGCTTCCTGGGCCGACGAGATCATCGTCGTCGATTCAGGCAGTACTGATGGGACGGCGGATATCGCACGGGCGGCAGGCGCCCGCGTGCTGACGCGTGAATGGAGCGGCTACGTCGATCAGAAGAACTTCGCCGCGGGGGCCGCGTCCAACGACTGGATCTTCTCGCTCGATGCCGACGAGCGCATTCCGCCGGCGCTCGCAGACGAGATTCGAGGCCTCATGGCCAGCGACCCGCCTGTCCACGGCTATCGCGGGCCTCGCGTCACCTATCACCTTGGACGCTGGATTCGCACCACGGATTTCTATCCCGACTATCAGACGAGGCTCTACGATCGGCGCTTTGCGCGATGGTGCGGCCGCTACGTCCATGAGTCGGTTGCGGTCGATGGTCCGGCAGGGCGCTTGAAGCATGACCTGGAGCACTACTCCTTCAGCGACTTGCGCGATCAGATCAAGCGGATCGACCAGTACTCGACGTTGTCGGCGTTGCAGATGTACGAGGCTGGGCGACGAACGGGGCCGGTGGAGATCCTCGTCCATCCACCGGCGGCTTTTCTGCGGAACTATGTGTTGCGACGCGGGTTCCTCGACGGAACCGCCGGACTCACGATCTCATTGATGAATGCATGGGGCGTAGGGCTGAAGTTCATGAAACTGTGGGAGCTTCAGAGAAATCCCAAAGCCCACAACCCAGAACCCAAATCCCAATGAGACCCTGCGTTCTTGATTTGGGATTTGGGATTTGGGATTTTCTGTTACGCCTTGGGTCGACAGACACCCCGTAACGGACATTGCCGGCTGCCCTGAGCGCGTCCAAATCCACACGCGTTCATCATTCCGATGTGGCAGAGGGAAAAGTCGTAGCGGACGGGGTCAGCGTGGTCGAGTGCGCGAAGCGATGAGGTGATCTCGGCGGCCATCTTCCAGCCTGGACTGACGTAGCGCGTCAGGCGCAGGCATCGTCCAAGCCGGATCACATGCGTGTCCAGCGGAATGATGAGCCTGGCCGGTGACACCGTTGTCCACACACCGAGATCGATTGCGTCGCTGCGGACCATCCAGCGAAGAAACAAGTTGAGCCGTTTGCAGGCGCTGCCGGCGGACGGGCGCGGAAAGAAATAGCAGACGCCGGGCCGCTTCGGCATGCGTCCGTATGCCGCCCTGAGATCGGTCTGGAGCGCGCGCGTCGAAAACACGTCGAGCGCCGGGCCGATGTCCGGTGCGCCCGGATCGTCACCCGCTACGAAGAATCGTTCGATTGATCCCGATTCCCGCAACATGCGTTGTAGAACGAGGAGCAGCGCCACGAGGTCGCGGCCGCGAATCCACCGATGCACGAGGGGATCGATGCGTGTGCGATGTCTGGCCGGCTCGAATGAGCGGACGAAAGCCGCGGGCCGTGAGCCCATGACCGCGAGGAGTGACTCGATCGACTGCAGCACGCTCGCGACCCGTCCGAACGCGAGCGCCGCCGCGCAGAACCCCACCACCTCCCGATCCTCGGGCACCTCGTAGCGGCGGACGATCTGGATCGGGTCGGTAGCCGAGTTGACGTGATCGAATGTCCGATAGAGATCTTCCAAGCGCGGACCGACAGAAAGTGGATTCTTCGTGACCTTCGTGACCTTCGTGGTTCTACTTTGGGAACGGCGCCAGCGCGGGCGCATTCCCCGGCGGCAGCGGGAAGCGCGACACATTCAGCACCATCGCGATGAACGAGTAGTATCCGTTCAACCCGATCAGATCCATCATCCCCTGCTCGCCGAATTTCCCCACCATCCGCGCGTAGGTGTGATCGGTAACGCTGTGCAACTCGTTCAGCTCCGCACAGAATGCGTAGACGATCTCCTGCTCATCGCTCATGTTGTCGGGACGCCGGCCGTCTGCGATCGCCTGAATGATCGCTTCGCTGAGTCCTGCGGTCCGGGCGTCGGGGGCGTGCACATACCATTCGTATTGCTGCGTCCAGCGGCGCGACTGCAGCAAGATCGCGAATTCGCTCAACGCCCGCGGCAGCGAGTTGCCAAACCTGATGAAGTTCCCCAGACGCTCGGCATTCAGCATCAACTGAGGACTCCGGTTGAGCGGCACGAACGGGCCGAAGATCGGCTGCTTTCGATTCGCTTCGAATTCCGCGGCCGCTTTCTTCTGAGCGTCAGTGAGTTTCTCCGCAGGGATCGGCGGAAGCCGATCCTGGGCAGGTGCGACTGGCGTCCAGGCGCACAACTCAGAAATTCCAGCCGGCCGCGGCGAAGACCCGACGCGCGGCTGGAGTTGTAATCGAACTGATGAATGCGCGCGCGCCGTCCGGCGCGCGCGTGGCGGACATCACGATGGCGTCGTACGCCGTATACGTCTGCACGGCGGGGGGCAGCGGGCCAACGAGCGAGCCCCCGTACGACTCCCCAAGCTTGATCTCGCTCACCATGGTGAAGCCGATCTGGTTGCCGCGCCCGCTACCCAGGCGCTGCATGACATCGCCGCCCGTGGGCACCTGCACTGTCTTGTCCTTGATTTGATCGGCGATCCCGATCGTGCGCAGCAACTGTTCCACAAGCAGGCCGCACGCGCCCTGACTGTAGATCACGGAGTCTGCCTGCAGGAGCGACGCCTTCAGCGCGTCGACACTCGAAATATCCGGTCGACGTCCACCACGGCCGACGGCAACGCCAACACCGATCTTGCCGATCGTCGCGCGCGTCGCGGCAATCGCACGCCCATCCTTGATCATCTGATCAACAGTCGAAGACTGTGCGACCAGCACGTCTGGCATCTCGCCCGTGGCAAGCCGCTTCGTGATGTTCGGCGACGTGTCGAACTGAACTCTGACGGCCTGTCCGTCTTGCTGATAGGCCTTGTCCAGGGCCTGCAAAGGACCCTGCGCAGCCAGCGTGGCCAGCGTCGAGAGATCGGCTGCCACCAACGGAACGCCAGCCAAGGACAAGACGAGGGCGCAAAAAATTGTCGCATGCCGCACACCATATCCGATCTCGATTTCGTAGACCAGCGAAGCTGGGGGGCACTCGCGCAGTTTGCGTTCACTGCCTCAATCTTGCTAGGATTCGCCGCTCGCCTGATACCACGAGAGCCGAGCGCCGGCGCACGAGCGGACAACCTCCCTATCGAGCAGGTGGCACTGCCATGAGCGATACACCGGACGCTCGAAACCAGAACCCCTACCCGTACCGCTGGGTCATTCTTGCGGTCGGCATCCTTGCATACGGCACCAGTCAGTTCTCGCGACAGAACTACGCCGGGGTGCAGAAATTCATCGCCGGCGATCTGGGCCTCGATCGAGGCACGCTCGGCGTGATGGGGTCCGCGTTCTTCTACGCTTACGCGGTAGCCCAGATGCCATGGGGGATCGCGTCGGACCGACTCGGTAGTCGCGCAGTCATCGGAACGGGCATCTTCTTCACCGCCGCAACGATGTCTGGATTTGCGATGGGCCAGTCGACTGGCTCGCTCATCTTCTGGCGCATTCTCAGCGGTATCGCCGCAGCAGCGGTGTACATGCCATTGACGGGTGGCATCGCGCGATGGTTTCCAGACAAGGAACGCGGCCTGAGCCAGGGAACGCTCGGCGGGGTCGGTGGCGCCCTCGGCGAAGGTGCCGCGTACGCGTTGCTCCCGATCCTTTCGGTCTATTTTGCGTCCGGCTGGCGCCAGGGGATGCACATGCTTGCCGCGGCAATCGCCGTGCTGGGCGTGTTGGCGCTCGTGCTGTTTCGGTCGGCCCCGTCTGACCAGGTGGCAACCACGCGAAAGCCGTTCGACTGGCGCCTGTTGCGCGACCTGGAAATGTGGTGCTACGCGTTTCTCTGGTCGGGATTCGTGATCGGCATCCGCATCGCCCAGATATGGATCGCCGTGTACGCCGCCGACCTGTACATCGGCAACCAGGGGCTCTCGCTCAACCAGGCCGTGGTTCGTGGCGGACTGCTTACCCTGCTCGCGTTTTCGCTGGTGGGACGCGCAGCGGGCTGTCCACTTGCCGGAAAAATGTCCGATGTCCTGGCCCGACGCGGTGTGTCACGCACAACGGTCATCATTGGATGGCTCGTGCTCGCAACAGCGTTGTTCCACGTGCTGTCGTTGGGCGTCACGGCAATCGGGTTGCTGGTGGTCATTGCCGTCCTGCTCGGAATGTCGGTCAACCTCTTCTCCCTGATCCCGGCGGCGATTTCCGATCGGTTCGGGTCGCAACGAACGGCCTCTTTGTCCGCGTTCGCCAACACCATTGCGCAGTTGTCCGGTGCGACGGCGCTGGCTGTGAGCGGCTATGTCGGCATTTCGTTGAACGCGCAGCCTGGAAACGCGCTGACGGAGTATCGAGGCATCTGGCTGTCGGCCGAAGTGGGCATGGCGTTCATGACCATTCTGTCCATCGCGGCGTACATCGCCCTGAGAAACGGATGGATCCGCGGGACCCTGCCGGTGACAGCGTCCTCTACGTCCGCTCCCCTCTGAACACGGCTTGTCTCAGAATCTTGAGGTTGGCTCGGTCGCCGGGGAGGCGCGCCGGAGAAAATCGAAGTCGCATCCATGTTCGGCCCCGAGGACCGACTCCGCATACAGACGGGCGTCCCCGCGGGCCGGCACCGCCCGCGCCACTACATCCGACCGCCGACGTTCCAGTTCACCCTCCGAGAGCAGCACCTCGATGCGACTCTCGTTGACGCTCACACGAATACGGTCGCCAGACTGCACCAAACCGAGCGGACCGCCAACAGCGCATTCTGGAGAGGCATGGAGAATCACGGTGCCGAATGCCGTGCCGCTCATTCGCGCATCGGAAATCCGCACCATATCCTTCACCCCGGCGCGCGCGAGCTTGGCGGGAATCGGCAGGTATCCCGCCTCGGGCATACCGGCGCCTATGGGACCAGCGTTCTGCAGGACGAGCACATCCTCGGGCAGCACGTCGAGCGCGGGATCATCGATGCGCGCAGCGAGGTCTTCCAGGTTCTTGAAGACAACGGCCCGCCCCTCGTGTTCGAACAGTCGCTCGTCGGCGGCGGCGCGCTTGAGGATCGCGCCGTTTGGCGCAATGTTGCCAAACAGCGCGAGCAGACCACCGGTGCGCTGGAACGGATCGTCGGCCGAACGTATCACCAGGCGATCGACAAAGTCCGGACGGTCTCGTAACCGCGCCGCAAGCGTTTCGCCTGTCACCGCGCGACAGTCGAGATTCAGATGGGGCTTCAATTCATGCAGCACGGCGCCGACGCCTCCGGCCGCGTGAAAATCTTCCATGTAGTGCTGCCCCGTCGGTTGCAGATTGACCAGCACCGGGGTCGAGGCGCTGAGGACATTCAGATGATGCAAGTCGATCGGCAGGCCGACACGGCCGCCGATGGCCGCCAGGTGGATGACGGCGTTCGTCGAACCGCCGATCGCCAGCAGCACTTTCAGAGCGTTCTCGAGCGACTCGCGGGTGACGATGCGATCGGGTGTCAGATCTGATCCCGTCAACCGCACGGCTTCGGTACCCGTGGCTTCAGCAATCCGCAGACGGTCCGCATGAACAGCGGGCACGGCGGCGCTGCCCGGTAAGCACATACCGAGCGTCTCCGCCAGACACGCCATCGTGCTCGCGGTCCCCATCACCGCGCACGTACCTGCCGTCACGGCGAGGTTGTCCTCGATGTTCGTGATCTCCGCCTCGCTCACATCGCCTGCGCGGTGGCGAGCCCAGAAGCGGCGGCAATCAGTGCACGCACCGAGACGCTCTCCCCGGTATCGGCCGGTCATCATCGGCCCGACGACAAGCTGAATCGCAGGAACGCCGGCGGAAATCGCGCCCATCAACTGGGCCGGCACGGTCTTGTCGCAACCGCCCACCAGCACGACGGCGTTCATCGGCTGTGCGCGGATCATCTCTTCGACGTCCATCGCCATCAGATTCCGGAACATGAGACTGGTGGGGTTGAGGAACACTTCGCCGAGCGAAATGGTGGGGAATTCCAGCGGCAGGCCGCCGGCGCCAAGCACGCCCCGCTTGACAGCGTCGACAAGCTCTGGCGTCAAACGGTGGCAATTGTTGAAGCCGCTGGCCGAGGTCGCGATGCCGACAATCGGCCGCCGCAACATCTCACTCGAGTAGCCCATGGACTTGGCGAACGACCGCCTCAGGTACGCGGCAAAGTCGGGATCGCCGTAATTGGTGAGACCGCGTTCAAGCCCCTTTCTGGTGCTCATTCGACGGCGTCCTTCTCCAGATACGCGAGCAGCCTTTGGAGGCGCTCGCCTGCCCGGCGTTGCGCCGCGGCCGTATCGCGGCCGCGCCAATCGTAGAACCCGCGACCGCTTTGGACGCCAACGTCACCGCGAGCGACCATCCCCTGCAGCAGCGGATTCGGGACCCCCGTGTGGCTCAACGTGGGGACGATGGAGCGCTGCGCCTGCGCGTGCATCCCGAGACCCGCGAGATCCTTCTGCTCGAGCAATCCCGTGATGCACATGCGCGGTCCCAGGAGGTGTTTGGCTACGCCGTCGATCATTTCCGCCGTCGCGATCCCCGACTCGAGCATGTGATAGGCCTCGTGGAGAATTGAATGCTGCAAACGGTTGATCAGATATCCGTTCACCGCCCGCTGGAGCACGATAGGCTCCCGTCGTGCCTGTTTGACCGCCGCCACGGCCAACGCGAGTGCCGCGTCTTCGGTGTGTTCGCCGCGTACAACCTCAATCATCGGGAAGAGGTCCGCCGGCATGAAAAAGTGCATCGCCAGAAAGCGCTCTGGAAAACGCAACGGCGCCGCCAGTTCTTCCAACGACAACCCCGATGTATTGGTCGCCAGAACCGGCCGGCCCTGGTAACGCTCTTCGATCTCTGCGTAGACCGACTGCTTCACCTCGAGGTCTTCGAACACCGCCTCAATGACCAGGTCGGGCTCGAGGTCTCGCGGCGCGCGCCTCGCGAGCACCACTGCTGGATGGGGAGAAGCAACGTCCCTGGTGTCGACGAGCGTCACCTGCATCCCTGCAGTTGCGAACAGCCGCGCGATGCCCTGGCCCATCACCCCAGCACCCATGATGACAAGCGTCGCGCACTCCTCGTGTAACGATCGATCACTGGGCGTCATCTGCATGAACCTCGTCAGGACTGAGCCTGAAGTTGTACGACCTTCCGCACAAAGGTCTGCACCCGGGCCTCATCGACAACGTTGTTGCCGATGCCTTCTTCCTTGAAATTTGAGCCAAACAGATCGCTGAAGGTCATGTGTAGGTAAGATGCGGGGCTGTCCGTGAAACGTACGCCTGTGATTGCCGCGGCCGTCACCCTGGTCTCAGCCGCCGTCATTGTTTACCACAATGCGCTCTCCGCGTATTTCTTCGACGACGACTTCCAGTGGCTCGTCGGGTCGTGGTCGTTTCACTCGTCGCAGCTCGTGGCGATTGGAACGCTGAGCCACTTCTACCGGCCCGTCATTGATCTGTACTTCGCGGCGGCGACGCCCCTTTTCCGCGGATCGCCCGTGCTGTTTCACCTGGCGAGCATCCTGTTGCACGCCGCGAACGCCCTGGTCATCTTCGCGCTGGCGAGGCTTGTGTCACGCAGCACGCTCCACGGCTTCGTGGCTGCGCTTTTTTTCGTCGTGCAGCCGTCCGACATCGACGCAATTGCGTGGGTCGGCGCGCTGGCGGAGGCCGTCGGTGCGTTCTTCGGGTGCCTCAGCCTGTATTTCTTCCTGAAGTGGCTGATGGAGGGGCGCGCGCGATGGCGCGAGCTGTCGGTGCTCCTCTTTCTACTCGCGTTGCTGACGCACGAGAGCTCGGTGATCTTCCTGCCCGTCCTCGCGCTGGCGGACTGGGCATTTGGACGGGAGGAAGGGAGATGGGGGAAGGGGGAAGGGAGATGGGGGAAGGGGGATGGGGGATGGGGAAGGATGAGGGAGGGGGCGCGCGCATATGCCCCCTATATCGTCCTCACCGTCGCGTATCTGGCGATTGATCTGTGGATCAACAGCCGAAACTACGTCGTGTCGCAGGGATACTATACGGTCGGCTTCCATGTCGTGCGAAACGCCTTCGATTACATCGACGCGCTGTATGTCGGGAGGCGGGACGCGCTGAACTATGCGGTGATCGCGATCGGCCTGACGCTGCTGATTCTACGGGGCAACCGGCGCGTGCGGTTTGCCACATGGTGGATGCTGCTGGCGATGGCGCCTTTCGTGTTTTTCAACTGGGGAAACTCGTCGCGCTATCTGTACCAGCCGGCGATCGGGTTCTCGATGCTGCTTGCCGAAGCGGTGATGTACCTCGATCGCGTCTCGAGGCCGAGAGTCCCCTCGCTCGCGCCATACGCCATTCTGACGGCGCTGGTGGCCGGTATTGCTGTGCGATTCGCGTTGTTCGCCATGGCCAACGTCGCGAGTTTCTCGGAACGCACGCAAACATATCGCAACTACACCGCGCAGTTCCGCGAGATTCACGGCGACGTGCCCAGCCACACGACCGTCGCGCCCGACGTGCGGCTCCAGATAAAGATGCCGCATCGGTTCGTCAATGCCGCCGTCCAGTGGGAATACCGCGACCCGACCATTCAAATTACGCCTTACGAATACACTCCATGAGACAGGCCACGGACGACGCAGAGGCCAAGGAGTTCACGCGCGGTTTTCACTGCGACGTGGCCACAGAGGTATCGCCTTCAGCTTGCTGCCCTAGAACGTCGTCACGGGAACGCCGGACTGGCAGAGCGGACACGTGGCAGCGGGATAGTTCTCGGGAGCCTTGTATTCAGCGAGCGCGAAATTCGGCACACCGGAGTCGGTCATCGACTCCATCCGATCGTAGATTTCCGCCGTCGCGATCACGGTGCCGCCCGTTGAACGCACGAGCGTCGCACACCGCGCCAGCGTCTGCCCGGTGTTCCGCACGTCGTCGACGAGAAGTATCTTCTTGCCTGCAATCTGCTGGCGATAGAAGCGGCTCAGGCCCGGGCCCCGATACGCATCGACCGTAAACGGCGCGAAGAGTGTCGGCGGCTCGCCGACCGCCCGGCGGCTGTCGAGGAGCCCTGCCACCGTGTGCGCAAGAAGCGCGCCTCCGGTCGCCGGACCTGCAACGACCTCGGTCTCATCGAGCACCGACGCCGGCAGTACGTCGAGCAGATCCTGCGCGAAGCGCCAGATGGTCGACGGATAACGAAACAATTGATGCGGATTGAGGTAGACGCGGCCGTGGTAACCGTTGCCGAAATCGAAGTGTCCGTCCAGCATCAGGACGCGGAATTCCTGGAGGTTCTTGACGGCCTTGTCGCGGATCTCGTCGCGTCTGCTCATTCGTCACCTTGCCGGCGAGGGCGGGGCTGCTTGTCCGCCGAAGCCTTGGCGAAGGTGGAAAGACCCGCCCCTACACGATTAGTGACGGTGGCCATCAAAACGACATTCGTGTTTCCGGGTTCGTGAAGAGCGGGCGGCCCCCGACGATGGTCGCGGCAACGCCGCCGCGGAGCTCCCAGCCGTCAAACGGCGTGTTCTTCGATCGCGATCGGAGCTTCGCAGCTTCGACGCGCACCTTCAGGTCCGGCGCCAGGATGGTGATATCCGCCGGCGCGCCTTCTGAGAGCGTGCCGCCGGTCACCTTGAGGATCCGCGCCGGGTTCACCGACATCAGCTCGATCAGCCGCGACAGCCGCACGCGCCCCGCGTGGACAAGACGGTCGAACGCCAGCGACACCGCGGTTTCAAGGCCGATGATGCCGAACGGCGCGCGGTCGAATTCGACTTTTTTCTCGTCGTAGTGATGCGGCGCGTGATCGGTTGCGATGGCGTCGACGGTGCCGTCGGCGATCCCGGCCAGCATGGCGTCTCGATCCTCGGCCTCCCGCAGCGGCGGGTGCATCTTGGGGTTGGGGTCGTAGTCGGGCGGGGCTGCCCGCGTTG
>ORMF012510590.1_pt1 | contig 34535 bp, 22 predicted proteins | sample 1779871 | NCBI WGS metagenome assembly ORMF01 (sample SAMEA104232316, study PRJEB22302) | groundwater metagenome | biome: forest; feature: aquifer; material: groundwater | place: USA | collected 2011-08-07 | depth 5.4 m
AGAATCTCAAAAGCGTGGCGGACCTGTTCGGCGCTGGCGCCGCCGCCCACGTCGAGGAAGTTCGCCGGACTGCCGCCGGCATACTTGATGATGTCCATGGTGCCCATCGCGAGGCCCGCGCCGTTGACCAAGCACGCAATGGTGCCATCGAGCTTGATGTAGTTGAGCGAGTATTTGGCGGCCTCGATCTCGAGCGGCTCCTCTTCGTCCAGGTCGCGGAGCTTCGCGAATTCCGGGTGGCGAAAGAGCGCGTTGTCGTCGAAGTTCCACTTGGCGTCGAGCGCCAGCAGCCGTCCGTCCTTGGTAAGCACAAACGGGTTGATCTCGGCGAGCGACGCGTCGGTCGCTTCAAAGGCGCGGTAGAGCGCGATCATGAACGATGCAGCTTTCTCGATGGCGGTCGGGGGCAGGCCCAGTCCAAACGCCAGCTTGCGCGCTTGAAACGGTTGCAAGCCGATCCCCGGACGGATGGTCTCGCGCAGGATCAACTCCGGTGTCTCCTCGGCAACTTTTTCGATCTCCATGCCTCCGGCGGAGCTGGCCATAAATACGGGAGAGGCGCTGACGCGGTCGACGACGATGCCGAGATAAAGTTCGCGCTCGATCGGCAAGGTCTCCTCCACCAGCACGCGCCGCACCAGGCGACCGTCTGGGCCGGTCTGCGCCGTGACGAGCGTCTTGCCCAGTATGCCGGAAGCAACTTTGGCGGCCTCCTCAGGGGTCTTGGCAATCTTCACTCCGCCGGCCTTGCCGCGGCCTCCGGCGTGGATCTGCGCCTTGACGACTACTTCGCGGCCCATCTTGCGGGCGATCTCGGCCGCTCCGTCGCTGGTTTCCGTGGTCTCGCCTTCGGGGACCGCGACGCCGAACCCCTTCAGAATTTCCTTGGCCTGATATTCATGGATTTTCATGGACTAGCCTTGTTTCGAGAAGCCTCACGGGCGGGTTTTTGGCTTGTTCGAACGATTCCGTTTAATATAGTAATGTAAGCTGTCGGCTGGCGGCAGCGGTCAAAGAGCAAAGGATTTACTATAGAGAAAGGAAGCACCAAAAGCAACCGGCTGCGGCCAACTCAACTGCCGGGAAGCAATCGTTTATTCATTCATTGGCGAAGGCAATCATGACTACGGCTATAGCAACTCAAAGCGAGATCGTGGAACAAATCCGGATATTGAAGAAGCAAAAAGACGCCGTCCTGCTGGCGCATAATTATCAACTGCCCGAGGTGCAGGACGTGGCCGATTACGTCGGCGATTCGCTCGGTCTCTCGCAGCAGGCGGCGAAGACATCGAGCAGCAGAATCGTCTTCTGCGGCGTGCACTTCATGGCGGAGACCGCGGCGATACTCTGCCCCGGCAAACAGATATTGCTGCCCGATCTCGAAGCGGGCTGTTCGCTCGCCGACACCGTGACGGCCGGGCAGTTGATCGCGTGGAAGGCCAAGCATCCCGGCGCGGTGGTCGTGAGCTACGTGAACACCACCGCCGCCGTCAAGGCGGAGTCGGACTATTGCTGCACGTCGAGCAACGCGGTGAAGGTTGTCAACGCCATTCCCGCCGACCGTGAGATCCTTTTTCTGCCGGACTTTTACCTGGGGAACTATGTGGCGGAAATCCCCCGCCGCAAGCTGCACCTCTGGCTCGGCGAGTGCCACGTACACGCCGGAATGCGTCCGGCCGGGATCGCCGCGCTGCGCTCCTCTCACCCGCTGGCGGAGATGCTGGTGCATCCCGAGTGCGGCTGCACCACTTCGTTCCTCTATTACGAGGCCGCGGGCGAGATGTCCGGCAAGACGCATATATTTTCGACGGAAGCCATGCTCCGCCATGCCACGGAGTCGCCCGCGAAGGAGTTCATCGTCGCGACGGAAACCGGAATCCTCCATCGACTGCGGAAACAATCGTCCTTCAAGACGTTCTACGCCGCCAAGGAGGACGCCGTTTGCCGCTACATGAAGACGATCACGCTCGAAAAGGTCCTGCGGTCTTTGGAAGAAGAGTTACACGAGATTCGAGTCCCGGAGCCGATTGCGAGCCGTGCGCGCCTGGCGATTGACCGGATGCTGGCGTTGGCTTGAGCGGGGCGATGCTTGCAGGTTGTGTCAAAATCGCCCATGGTTCGTCAGGGCACGACTTTAGTCGTGCCGCTCGTGGACGGCATTAAAGCAGCTTCAGCCGCTGAGGTTCGTCTTACATAAGCGGAACAGACGACAGGTCTCAGACTTACCTCAGGCGCTAAAGCGCGCCATATCCAAAGCGGTTACGGCACGACTAAAGAGTGTGTGTGAAAACCTCAATTTGTCGTCAGGGCACGACTTCAGTCGTGCCGTAAAATCAATGCTTGCAACGCGGCTTTAGCCGCTGAGGTACGTCCTTCGGGGTTATCACACAGACTCTAAAGTCGTGCCCTGACGACGAATTTCGTCAATATATTCTGCGGTCCTCGTTTAGCAAACCAAATCAATATGCCTCCAACCAGCGCGAATATTGAACCAAGCGTAATCCTGGCCGCGGTCCGCCAGATTGCCTCGCGGGCGGATCTTTCGCGCGCACAGGCGCGTGCCGTGATGGAGGAGATCCTTTCGGGCGCGGCCTCGACGGAGCGGATCGGGATGTTTCTGGCCGCGCTGCGGATGAAGGGCGAAACGGTGGAGGAGATTATCGGTTTCGCCCAAGCGATCCGAGCCAAGGCTTCTCCCGTCCGCCCGCGCGCGCCCGTGGAAGAGGACCTCTCCGGCACCGAGCGCGACTCGCTGGTCGATACGGCCGGAACGGGCGGCGACGCCAGCGGCACCTTCAACATCTCCACGGCGACGGCGCTGGTGGCGGCCGGATGCGGAGTGCGCGTGGCCAAACACGGAAATCGCTCGAACTCCACCCGCTGCGGCAGCGCCGACGTGATGGAGGGCCTGGGCATCAACATCAATCTGCCCGCCAACCGCATCGCCGAGTGCATTGACGCCGTGGGGATCGGCTTTATGTTCGCTCCGGCTTTGCACGGCGCGATGAAGTATGCCGCGCCGGCGCGCCGCGCGCTGCGCACCCGCACGGTCTTCAATCTTCTGGGGCCGCTCTGCAATCCCGCCGGAGCTTCGACGCAAATCGTGGGCGTATTCGAGGGGCGCCTGACGGAACTGCTGGCCCGCGCCTTTGTGGAACTGGGGCTGCGCCGCGGCTTCGTGGTGCATGGCTCGGACGGCCTCGATGAAATCACCAACACCGGCGAGACCACCATCGCCGAGGTGCGCGACGGCCGTGTGACAAATTTCACGATCACGCCGGAATTGCTGGGCCTGCCGCGCGCGCGCCTCTCGGATCTGCTGGGCGGCGACGTCGCGGAGAACGTCCAGATCATCAAGGATATTCTCCAGGGCCAGCCCGGCCCCAAACGCGACATCGTGCTGATGAACACCGCGGCAGCGCTGGTCGCCGCGGGACGCGCCGAAGACTTCCGCGAAGGCGTGCGTTTCGCCGCTCAATCAATAGACTCCGGCAACGCCCGCCAGAAGCTGCATGCTCTCACCGAGTTCACCAACCGGAATTTCGGGGGGTAGCGCTGGATGGGGTTCAGTTCGATCTCAAGGCATGAACCCCGAAGGGAAACGACAGAATAGCCTGGGACGGCGCGGCATAAGTATTAACTTTTTGTGGCCGTCATCGTGCCTTCTGACTTGCCCGAAGGGCAATACCGTGAATAGCCGTAGGTGAAACCTACGGAAACGAATACAGAAAAAAGGATCACGGCCCCGAAGGGGCCGGACAGTGTTCCGTAGGTTGAAACCTACGCATTCACGGGCATCCCCTGCGGGGATCGTCTACCAACACCCTCCAAAATAGACATTCTTATGCTTAGGGGCGATTCCCTCTGTTGGAAAATGTCTTGTTAGCAACTCACCGCTTAGGGAAGCGCGCCAACTCCCGCTCGGCGGTATGTCGCATCAACGGGCGGGGGGCTTCTTCGCCAGTCCAGTATTCGAACTGACGCGCGGCTTGGGCGATGAACATATCGAGGCCTGGGATGGTGCGGCAGCCGCGCGCGCGCGCGAGCTGGAGCAGGCGCGTATCGCGAGGATTGTAGACGAGATCGAAAACCGTTCCGGCGCTGATCTGCTCCGGGCGGAGCAAGCATTCGCCTGTGTGCGGCCACATTCCGACGGGCGTAGCGTGGATCATCAGGTCGAACTGTTCTTGTTCAAGTTGCGAGATCGGCAGAGCGGTTGCCCCAAAATCGCGAGCGAGGGTTGCGACTTTTTCCGGATTTCTCCCAGCAATTAAAATCTGTCCGCAGCGGAGTTTTCCAAGCGCCACCAGAGCGGCGCGGGCCGCGCCTCCCGTGCCTACGACGACGGCGCGAAAGTTTCTTCCGAGCGATTGTCCCCCCGTCAGGCGGAAGGCCTTCCGGAGCGGCGAGGCGACGCCCTCGACATCGGAGTTGGTGGCTTCCCAGAGTCCGTGGCGAATCCGCACCGTGTTGGCTGCGCCGGTCAGCCGCGCAACGGGATCGACCCGGTCGAGCAGGTTCAGGATTCCTTGTTTGTGCGGAATGGTGACGCTGAAGCCCGAGAGCGGATAGCGTTCGGCCGCCTCGCGAAAGTCCTGGAGATTGGAAGAGAGCAAGGGGAGATAGACCGCGTCCAGCTTGCGCGCGCGGAACGCTGCGTTGTGAATGGCCGAGCCGACGGAATGGCCGATGGGATGGCCGAGCAGCCCATAAATGGCTGTTTGCAGCGTCAATTTCTCCGCGCGGTAAACGCGCCGCAGGATCTCATAGTCGATCTGTCCCGGCGCAGCGAGCTTTTCTTCCCTCTTCCCTCTTCCCTGTTCCCTGTTCCCTATATCCGGGCAGGAGGCGTATACGAACGCGCTGCCTCTCGAAAGGGCGAGCACGCGGCTGGGGATGCCGGCCTGCTCCATGCTGAAGACCACCCATCGTTCCAGCCTTCCTTCATGGTCGCGCGCTTCGGCTACGGACGAACGCAGGAAGCCGAGCACGTCGCAGTTATCGGTCTGCCGCGTTGCGGTGGGGACGAGCTTGTAATAGTCGGCTGGAAACCGGCGCAGCCGCCGCGCGATGGCGTCGAGAGGCGGCGTGCCCTGGAAATCGTGCCAGGAGAGAATGAGCGCGGCCTTCTGTCGCAAGTCGTTTTGCCGGAAGTCCTGGATAGCCTCGCTTCCGGCGCTCTCGGCGGACTCGATCTCGAGGTCTACGATGCGGCAGCCGGCCTCGACTGCCTTGCGCAGGATTTCAATCTGCTCGGCGACGGTTCCCCGAAAACGTCCGCCGTTCGACGCGCGCCGGCAGGTGGCCTGGAGGATGGTTTTCGTGCCCCGGCCTCCGGCGCGCGATTCGAGCAGACGGCGGATTTGCGACAGCGCCTGCGCGGGACGCGGGAGCCAGTCCAGCCGCAACTCGACAAAGCGGCTGTAACCGAGCGCGCGCTCGGCGCACTGGAACAGCTCCCGAGGGCTATCCCCCGTGGCTGCGATCGAGAGGCGCGGCAAGGACGGTGTCTTTCTCATGGGAGCGGGTTCATCGAAACAAGCTCATGCGAATGGGACTCCATCATACGAGATGGCGAAGCAGTCTGTCGAGGGAATGTGCCAGGGGGATGCAGTTGAAAGTGGGAGTCGGATGGACCGAGGCTCTTTAGCTCCGGAGGAGCGACAGACTCTAGCCCATGGCGTGAGCCATGGGTTAACCGCGGCGGAGGCGATAAGCCCCGGAGGGGCGATAGAAAGTCCAGAAGCAATCTGTCGCCCCTCCGGGGCTGGGTCCCTTTGGGGGTCACCGATCCCACGGCTCACGCCGTGGGCTAGAATCTACCGCCCCATCCGGGGCTGAAAGAATCTGGCTGGGATGACTCGCCCTTTCAATTGTACCCTACCAGGCGTCGGTCAACGGTTTAGGAATTGGCGGCACTGGAGGGATTGCCCGCTGAGGCTGTATACGAAAATGTTGGCGTCGATAAAGATGAAACTTCGGTTGGGCAGATTCGGAAGAGCTGAAACCGTCATGCTCAAATTGGATCCTCGAGCTCGGCGTCTTCCGCCACCCACTTCCATTCTTCGGGTGACAACTTAATAGGTTCTTCTTGATCGAGGGCGGCCAGAGCCTTTGCGACGCGCTCCGCCTTCTTGTCCGGCGCGAACTGCCGCTGGATGAGCTTCTCCAGGACTGCCCGATTTGGGCCCGCCCGATTCGGTGCGCTGATATTCTCTGCCATACGCCCTTCATTCTATCCCAATTCCGCCCCGTCCCCAAACGAGATGGCGAAGCAGTCTGTCGAGAGTGCGATGCGTCCGGAGGGATCGAAAAAATACCTGTCGCGGCACGCTCTTCTAACTGTACCTCGCCTGCTGAATATGATACTTTGATGGCAGCTAATTAAAGTGGGTGGAATATGCCAAGGCGGCTCCTTTCACGATTCGATCCCATGAGGCACCCGACGGCGATGCACTAAGTCACCGGAGCCGCGCCGGATTGCCGTTCCGGCTCCAGAGGATTGCGATTCGATGGGCGAGGCGATTTTTCGATTTCTCTTCAAGTATCCGCCCGTAGCCTACTCGCGCGGACGTCTGGCGCTGGCCTCGGGATGGCCGGCGTGGTTGCTGCTCATCGCCATCGCCGCGCTGACTGCGGCCGTGGGCCATTACCTGTGGCGGCGGCATCGAAACCTTCCCGTCAAAATACGCGGACTGGTCTGGGGGCTGCAATCGGCGGCGCTCGCGATTCTGCTTCTGCTGCTGTGGAGGCCCGCTCTCATCGTAGCGACGCAGGTGCCGCAGCAAAACGTGGTGGCCATCCTGGCCGACGATTCGACCAGCATGGCGATGGAGGATGGCGGCAGCCGGCGCGTCGAGCAAGTCCGCAAGACGCTGGGAGACAGCGGGCCGCTGTTCCAGGAACTTCGCAAAAAATTTCAGGTCCGGCTCTACCGGTTTTCCAAGGACGCGGCGAAGATCCGCTCGTCCGCCGAGCTGAACGCGGCGGGAACGTCGTCGCATCTCCAGGAGTCGCTGGCACAGGTCTACGGCGAGTTGCGGCACCTGCCACTGGCCGGCATCGTGGTCGCAAGCGACGGCGCGGAAAACGGAACGGCCGGCTCCAAGGAACTGTCGGACGATTTGAGGGCGAGAAGGATCCCCGTTTACACGCTGGGCGTGGGACGCGAGGAGTTCGACCGCGACGTGCAGATCGACGACGTGACAATGCCGCGGGCGGCGCTGCCCGGCTCGGTGATTCCGGCCACGGTGACGATCCGGCATAGAGGTTATATCGGCGAGACGGCGCGGCTGGAAGTGCGGGATGGAGAGAGCGTCTTGAAGACGCGCGAGGTGCGCTTCGGGGCGTCACCCGTGGAGACGGTGCCGCTCAATTTCGTCCCCAAGTCGCCTGGACTGCGGGAATACACCGTCTCGATCACGCCGATGGCGGGCGAGGCCGTGCGCGAAAACAACAGGCAATCTCGGCTGGTGGAAGTGCAGAACCGCTCGGCGAAGATTCTCTATATCGAGGGAGAGCCGCGCTACGAATATAAGTTCATCCGGCGGTCGCTCGACGACGATAAGAACATCCGGCTGGTGAGCCTGCTCAAGACTTCGGAGAGCAAGTTCTACCGGCAGGGAATCGAAAACCCGCAAGAACTGGGCGAACAGCTTCCGGCGAAGAAGGATTTTTTCCGCTACGACGGGCTGATCGTGGGCAGCGTCACCTCGCATTTTTTCTCGGCGCAGCAGCAGCAGGATATCTACGATTTTGTTAGCCGGCGCGGCGGCGGAGTGCTGTTCCTGGGCGGGCGTTACGCGCTGAGCGAGGGCGGATACCAGAGCACATCGCTCGCGGAGTTGCTGCCGGTGCAGTTGGGCAAGGCGGGCGGCGGATCGTCGCTGCAGCGGGTTCCGGCGCGGTTTGAGTTGACGCCGCGAGGATTCGAGGAGCTGCTGCTTTCGGAAAACGAGACGGTGAACCGCGACAGTTGGGCCAAGCTTCCGCTGCTGGGGAACTATCAGTTGACGGGAGAACCGAAACCCGGCGCGGTGGTGCTGGCCGAAGCCGTGGCGCCGGATAAGAAACGGTATCCGGTGCTGGCGTCGCAGCGGTTTGGACGCGGGCGGGCGGTGCTATTTGCCACGGACGGCTCCTGGCGCTGGCGCATGCAGCTCGAATCGACGAACCATTCCCCGGAGACGTTTTGGCGGCAGATGCTGCATTTCCTGGTGAATGACACGCCGCCGCAAGTCAGCGTGGCGGCCGAAAAGCCGCTGTATCTGGACGAGCAGCACGTGCGGTTGCAGGCGCACGTCTACGACGAAAATTTCCAGCCGGTGAATGGAGCGGCGGTGGTGGCCACGGTCTCGGCGCCGGACGGCTCGCGGCGCGAAATACCCATGGAGTTGTCGGTAGAGGAAGATGGAATTTTTCGAGCCGAAACCGAGGCGGCCTCTCCCGGCGTCTATCGGGTGGGGGTGGCTGCGCGCAACGGCGAGAAGGAGATTGGCAAAGGCGGCGCTTACTTTCAGCGCGCCGACGGGGGCCTGGAATATTTTTCGCCGGAACAGAACGCGCCCTTCCTGAAGCGGATCGCCGAGGAGACGGGCGGAAAATATTTTCCGATTGAAAAAGCGGGCGGGTTGCCGGAACAACTGACCTACTCGCCGGCGGGCGTTTCGGTGCCGGAGGTGCTGGACCTTTGGGATATGCCGTTGTGGCTGTTTCTGCTGCTGATTTTGAAGGGGACCGAATGGGTGCTGAGGAAGAAATGGCGGTCGATCTGAGGGAGTGGGGAGTGGGGAATGGCAAGGCCAGCACCCGCAGACGTTGGGGCCGGCAAGCCATTAACGGCCAGAATGAAATCAAATGACGAACCAGGAAAAGCATGAATCGAACGAGCGGCTCGCTAAAGTCGAAGCGAATCTCGTGGCCCTGTCCGACAGTCAACTTGCCATACAGCGGCTCATGGAACAGCACGAGCGTGAATCGAGCGAGCGGTTTGCCCGAATAGAAGCCAACGCCGAGGCCGTGAAGGATTCTCAACTCGCCACCCAACGACTCCGGGAACTCCACCAGCGCGAATCGAGCGAGCGGTTCGCCCGAATGGAAGTCACCGACGCGGCCCTGAAGGATTCTCAACTCGTCACGCAACGGCTCCTGGAACTCCACGAGCGGGAATCGAACGAGCGGTTTGCCAGGATTGAGGCCAAGAGCGAGAGTCATGAGGATGGCATCGGCGAATTGTACTCCGCGATGACTTCCCTCATCGCCAACATCGATCGTTTCATTCAAGGACGACAAGGCAATGGCCACTAAGAAGAACGTTGCGTTGCGCAGAGTATTTGCTCTGTTTCTGATGGCGGCGATCTGCGTTCCGAATGCAGCGCGGGCGGCGGACGCGGGAGGCTCGACTTATAGCGTGGTGATTTGCGGGCTGGGGGGCGAGACGGAGTATGAGAAGATTTTTCAGGGCTGGGGCAAGGACCTGGCCGCGGCGTTGAGGAAGAATGCGGTCTCGGACGATCACGTCTATTGGCTGGCGGCGAAGAAGGAGGCGGGGGTCTACGCGGAATCGCGGCAGGAGCAGATCGTGAAGGTTATGGAAACGCTGGCCGGAAAACTCGCGCCAGCGGACGGATTCCAATTGTTCCTGATCGGCCACGGGAGCTTCGACGAATACGACTACCGCATCAACCTTCCCGGCGCCGACATGACGGCGTCGCAGTTCGGCGAGCTGTTGGGGCGCATCAAGGCGGAGCGGCAGGTGGTGGTCAATATGACCAGCTCTAGCGGCGCGAGCATTGTCCCGCTGCGGCGCAAGGGGCGCGTGGTCATCGCGGCGACGAGCGCGGGACGGGAGCGGAATTTCTCCGAGTTCGCGCGCTACTTCATCGAGGCGCTCCAAGAGTCGGCGGCCGATGCCGATAAGAATCAGGAGATTTCGGCATTGGAAGCGTACCGTTTCGCAACGCGCGAAGTGGCGCGCTACTACCAGTCGGCGACGCGGCTGGCCACGGAACACGCACTGCTCGAAGATCGCGGCGATCAGGAGGGGGCGCGCGAGCCGGGGGCGGAGAACGGCGAAGGGCTGCTCGCGGCAAGCGCCGTCCTGGTGCGTCTGGGCGATCAGCGTGCCGCGGCCGACACTCCGGAAACACGTAACCTGCGCGCCGCGAAACGCAAGATCGAGGAAGAGATTGAAACTTTGAAGTACCGCAAGGCGGCGATTCCGGCGGAGGAATATTCGCAGAAGCTGGAACAGTTGCTGATTTCGCTGGCAAAGACCCAGGAACAGCTCGATAAGCTGGAGAAGAAGTAAGGGTGGTTCTGTATCGTTCGATTGCGGTGAGGTGCGGTAAGTATTTTGGGAAAACGCCAACAGACCGACCTCAGCGGCTAAAGCCGCATTTTCAGCATTGATTTTCCGGCACGACTGAAGTCGTGCCCTGACGTTAGATTTTATTGGGTTCTGAAATTGCTTCTGGTTTTGATATGACTCACGAGAGGCGCATTTTTCGGCGAAGGCACGGTTGCTCGTTATCGAGCGGGCGAGAAGCAGGTCCTTCGCGTTCGCTCAGGATGACAGCGGTGTGGAGTGGTGTCCTGCTGATCCGGGTCGCGCTGTTGACCGTGGCAGTGCTTTTTGCGTTTGAAACGAACGGTCGCGCGGCTTTTGACGCGGAGATCGCACTGATCGGGAAGGGGCAATATCAGGAGGCGATTGGACGGTTGGAGAAAGTGCTGGTAAAGACGCCCGACAATGCCGAGGCGATGGCGCTCTTGATGGAGACGCGAATTGAAACGGGCGACTATCGGAAGGCGTTCGAGCAAGGCGAAGGATTTTTGAAGCGCTCGGCCAACGCATTGGTTTCCGAAGAGACGGCCCAGGCCGCGATGCAGATTGGAGAGTATGAGCGGGCGGCGGCGCTGATCGAAAAGGACACTACGCCGCAAGCGCAATGGCTGCGGGGAGTGCTGGCGGAACGGAGGGGCGAAGTTCAAACAGCGCGCGACGCGTTCGAACGGCTTGCGAATCCGCAGACGCGCGGGCGGGCGCCGTCCTCCGACGAGCGCCGGTTGGCGGCGGTGGCACTGGTGGAATTGGGGCGATTCAAAGAGGCGAACCAGGCATTTCAGGATGCTCTTAAGAGCGATCCGGCGAACGCTTCGCTGAAAACGGCCTGGGGGCATATGCTCGCCGGAAAGCACAATCCGGCCGACGCCGCGGGGTTGTTCCGCGAGGCGCTGGAAGCGAACCCCAGCGATACGCAGGCGCTGATGGGCATGGCGGAACTCGCGGCGGACCGCTGGGAGGCGCAAGGCGCACAGTTTGTGCAGAGCGCGCTCGCGATCAATCCGAATCTCGCCGAGGCTCGCCTGTTGGCCGCGAAAAACGCGCTGGAGGAGGACGCCTACAAGACCGCCGACTTGCAGATCAACGAAGTGTTGAAGATCAATCCGCGGCTGCTGGAAGCGTGGTCGCTGCGGGCGGTGTACGAATACTTGCAGGCGTTTCTGCACGGCGAGAATGCGCCGCCCGATCCCCCATCGGTCGAGCGGATCTTGAAGGAGAATCCGCGATACGGAAAAGTGTTTGCCGATCTCGCCGATGCGTGTTTCGAGAAGCGGCAGACGGCGGCTTCGGTGGCGTTTTACCGGAGGGCACTGGCGCTCGACGCGTCGCTCGACGAGGCGCGGTCGCGGCTGGGAATCAATCTGTTCCGGCTGGGCGAGGAGAAGGAAGCGCGCACCGTGCTGGAGGCGGCCTATGCCAAGGATCCATACAATGTATGGACCGTAAACACGCTGCGGCTGATGGATAGCTTCAGCAAGTTCGATACGTTTGAGACGCCGCATTTTTCGGTGAAGCTACAGAAAAAGGAATCGGCGGTGCTGCGCCCTTACGTGGACGAGCTGCTGGAGAAAACGATTGCGAGCCTCACGGCGCGCTACGGCTATACGCCGCCGCAGAAGGTGACGTTTGAGATGTATCCCGATCACGAAGACTTTGCGGTGCGGACGCTGGGGCTGCCGGGACTGGGGGCGCTGGGCGCGACAATGGACGACGTGGTGGCGATGGACAGCCCGTCGGCGCGTCCGGTGGGAACGTTCCATTGGGGGAGCACGCTGTGGCATGAGGCGGCGCACGTCATCTCGTTGGGAATGACCTCGGGGCGCGTGCCGCGCTGGTTCACGGAAGGGCTTTCGGTCTACGAGGAAACGCACGCCCACGCGGGATGGGGCGATCCGATGGAGCTCGACACCGTGCAGGCGCTCCAGCAAAACAAGCTGCTGCCTCTGGCGGAGCTGAACAGTGCGTTTGTGCGGCCGAAATACGCGGGGCAGATACAGTTTGCGTACTATCAGGGCGGGATGATCCTGGAGTTTATCGCGGCGAAATTCGGATTCCCGAAGATCATCGCAATCCTCAAAGAATTCGCCAAGGGACAGAGCGATGCGGAGGCGATCCAGAACGCGCTCGGCAAGACCGTTGCGGAGTTCGACGCGGAGTTCCTGAAGTTCGTGCGCGAGGAAACGTACGGGTTCGGCGAAAACGTGGACTTGAAATGGGCGGGACCGGATCACAAGATCGACGAAGTTCGCGAGGAGGCCCGGCAGCATCCGCGCAACTATTTTGCGCGGCTGCATCTGGCGGCGGCATTTGCGAAGGACGCGAAGTGGGAAGAGGCGGCGCGAGAAGCCGCAGCCGCGAAAGACCTGTTCCCTCTCTATGTGGGAAGAGGGAATCCCTACCGGATTCTGGCCGACGCATACGAAGCGCAGGGGAAAAAGGAGCAGGCGGCGGCGGAACTCAATTTGTGGCGGGAGCGGAAAGGGCGCGATCCGGACACGTTCAAGAAGCTGGCTCGGCTGCTGCAAGAGCTGGGGCGCACGGACGAGGCGATCGGGACCTTGGAGGATGCGCTGCACGTTTCGATTTCGGATCTCGAAATGCACGACCGGCTGGGCGAATGGTACATGGAGCGCTCGAAACCGCAGGCGGCGTTGCGGGAATACCGCGTGGCGCTGGCGCTGGGTCCGGCGGATCAGGCAGGGGCGCATTATCATCTGGCGAGTGCATACCAGGCGCTCTCCGATACGAAGAATGCGCGCTCGGAGGTGCTGGCGGCGCTGGAGATCGCGCCGGGATACCGGCCGGCGCAGAAGCTGCTGTTGGAGTTGAGCGGCAGATAAGACTGTGAAAGACAGGAATTATGTGTCTAGTTTGCGACATGAGTTTCCTGGAAGAACATGAACTGACGTTTGGACCTCTTTGCGGAGAGTGCCATGCTTTTCATGTCGATCCTGAGAACGGCAGCCAACCGTGTTACCACTGCTTTGCATCAAAAGGGCAGCTTGATCCTTGCCGGATCTGTGCGGGGAAGGGAAAAGAATTGCTGGCGGAGCTCGATAGCGATTCGAATTTGGAAGAAGAAGCGACGCGGGTTCGCTTGGTTCTGAGCAATCGGAATAAACAAATAAACTGAAAAGGAACAATTCAGAATGGCCACCTCATCCGTGCCTGAGATTCATGAAGGCAACATTAGCGAACATCTGAAAAAACTCCAGGACTACAAAGACTCCATACTGCGGCAGGTCCGGCTGACAATCGTCGGCCAGGACGAGGTGGTGAACCAGGTGCTGATCATTCTCCTGGTGGGAGGGCATGCGCTGATCACGGGATTGCCGGGCCTGGCGAAAACGCTGCTGGTGAAGACCGTCGCCGGCGCGTTGGGACTGACGTTCCGGCGCATCCAGTTCACGCCGGACCTGATGCCAGCCGACATCACGGGAACCGACATCATCGAGGAAGACATCTCGACCGGACGCCGCAAATGGACGTTCGTGCCGGGGCCGGTGTTCGCGAACGTGCTGCTGGCCGATGAGATCAACCGGACGCCGCCGAAAACGCAGTCGGCGCTGCTGGAAGCCATGCAGGAGCTAAACGTTACGGTGCTCGGAAAAACCTATCCGCTGGAGCGGCCGTTTTACGTACTGGCGACGCAGAACCCGATCGAGCTCGACGGCACCTACCCGCTGCCGGAGGCACAGCTCGACCGCTTCATCTTTAACATCATCATCGGATACCCGAGCGAAGAAGAAGAGGTGCGAGTGGTGAACACGACCACCGTGGGCGAGCCGCCCGTTCCGGTGCCGGTTACGAATGCCGCCGAGGTGCTGCTCTTCCAGCAACTGGTGCGCCGGGTTCCGATAGCGGATAGCGTCACGCGATACGTGATCCAATTGATCCGGGCGACGCGGCCGGGCAATCCCGAAGCGCCGGATTTTATCAAGCAATATGTGAATTACGGCGTCAGCCCGCGCGCGGGGCAATACCTGGTGCTGGGCGGCAAAGCCCGGGCGCTGCTGGAGGGACGGTACAACGTTTCCGTCGAGGACGTGCAGAAACTTGCCGCGCCGATCCTGCGGCACCGGCTGCTGCTGAACTTCCACGCGGAGTCAGACGGGGTTAGTTCGGATGAGATCGTGCGGCGGCTGGTGGAGGCCGTGCCGACGCCGAAGTCGGGGCTGTGAGGGGCGCAAATCCCAAAATCACAATTTCTCGGTCTATCGAAAGTATTGTGACAATTCAGAAGAACACTCCCGAATGGTGGCAAGAGGTGAACCATCTGGCAGAGCTATTGAAAAAGTGGGCGGCAAACCACAACGACGAAGAGTTGAGCAAGCTGGTTCACGAATCCATGGAGCGACTGGGCTACATCATGCCACACTAATCAAGCCGGTACGGGAGAACTGAAGCCCCAGTACCGCACTCAGCGTCAAAGACCGGGTGGAGGCTTTATGAAACTAATAGTGGCACTTATTCTGATAGCGGGAGTAGCGCGAACAGCACAAGGGGCTTGCCAAAAAGCCATAATGTTCGCCGTCGCCGAAAGTGGAGGCCTTGCATATCGGCTTCCCAACGTCTCTATTAAATGGTTCGAAAAAACAGAGAAGAAGTTCTTCGGCGTGTGCTTCTCCCAACTCGGTACCCATGCTAACTCCGGGGATAAGCACTACCTGGTGGTGATCTCAACTTCGAGGACAGCTTTCGACGGTCTTCTGCCGGTATTTAGCACAAACACCAGCAGGGATACCACGCCGGTTTCTGGGAGCGGCACGGTCACTGATAACTATGGATCGACCTGGAACTACACCTACGACGGAAGCGTCACGAAGACAACAAGGACGACCACTCAGACGAACATGCCGTACACTGACACAACGACGGGGTTATATGCAAATGCTTATAATGAAACAGGAACTCTAATCGGGGCCGCAGAAAAGAGTGCTACATTCCGGCAGGGTGGAGATGCCGCCAATACCTTGGGGTACAACTTAGCCTCTCGTCTGCTATCAGTCAATATCGGGGAGCGTCTCCTCGAAAACGTCGTAAAACAGATAAGCACTCTTCCTTCTGCCAAAGATGAGGCTGGAATTCGAGTTGCGTCCGCCAAGAAGGAGGAAATGGCAAACCAGGGCGGGCCGCCCGTCTCCGATGGCATTTTAGGCATAATGGAAGACCAGAGACGGTACTTAAGTCTCCATCCGGATGATGTTAAGGCGAAGGATTCGTGGTCCAGCTTCGCGGATATCTATTGCCAAGCCAACCCCGACGGAAGCTACGTTGATCTTGAAGGGGGCTCAAAATCCTGCGGTGGCATGGCAAAATGGGCCTTCAATCAAATGGAGCAGTTCAGGCATGAAATTGCAGAATTCGGTGGGAAAGACGATGCGTGGGCGAAAATGGGAATTGAGGTGGCAAAATCGGGTTGGTCTAATGTGCGGAAGATATATTGCGACAAGGTCCCCGACGGTGTGTACATTGACCTTGATGCGAAGGGACAATCCTGCCGGTCGAAGTGAGGGCAGCACTGATGTTCAATATTGATATGATCTTCTTGGACAAACGCAATTCTAATCAAACGTGGGATTGGAGCTATTATCGGATCACGCCCGTTGGAGAGAACATCGAGATTTGTCCGATCACGTTCCCGGCGTTGGACGACTCTGAAGTCCCCGTGCAGACTCCGCTTATCGTGGGCTTGGCAATAGCCTACGAGAAGAGCAAGGAGTTGCTCAAGAACCAATGGAACATCGACCGAGATCGCAGTGAGCTGATCGGTATCCGTGAGCGAAAATGAATTCCCTTTAATATGACAACTGCGGCGACATCGGAACAACGGTTTTTGGACCCTCGGGTGCTGGGGCGGCTTTCTAATTTGCAGCTTGTGGCGAAGACCGTGGTCGAGGGGTTTCTGATTGGGCTGCATCGCTCTCCCTACTACGGCGTTAGCATTGATTTTGCGGAGTATCGGCCGTATTCGCCGGGGGACGATCCGCGGTCGATTGACTGGAATGTGTTTGCGCGGACGGATCGCTACTACTTGAAGAAGTATCACGGCGAGACGAACGCGGAGGTGCATATCATTCTCGACGCTAGCGCGTCGATGGGATATAAATCAGGGAACAGGGAACAGGGAATAGGGAACAGTAAGACTTCGGCGTTGAGTAAGTTTGAGTATGGGTGTTATCTGGCGGCGTCGCTGGGGTACTTGGCGATTCATCAGCGGGACGCGGTGGGGTTGCTGTTGTTCGATACGGAGATCCAGGACCACATCCCGGCGCGGGCGCGGCGCGGGCAGCTTTCGTACATACTACATACGCTCGACCGGGCGCGGCCGGGCAAGGGTACGGACTTCGCGGGGCCGCTGCGCAAGGCCATGCAGTTCCTGCGGCGACGCGGGATTGTCATACTCATCTCGGACTTCTATGAGGCTCCGGAAGTTGTGATGCACGCGGTGCGGGGGTTGCAGTTCGGTGGGAATGATCTGATTCTGTTTCATATTCTGGACCCCGGCGAGATTGAGTTTCCGGTGGATACGCCGGTGCAACTCGAGGACCTGGAAACGGCGGAGCGATTAGAGGTGATCCCGGAGTCGATGGCCGCGCAATACAGGCAACTCCTGCAGCAGCATATCCAGACACTGCAGCACGAGTGCCGCTCGTCGCGGATCGACTATACGATGCTCGACACCAGCCAGCCGCTGGACTATGCGTTGTTCAAGTTTCTTTCGGCGAGGGAGCGGACGAGAATGTAGGAAAGCAGAAGTTAGGAGATAGAAGTTAGAAGATAGAATAAGAACGTGCCCACGGCACATAGAGCGTGCCGTGGCTACCTGTGAATCTAAGTTATGTCGTTTCTTTCACCATGGTTTTTGGCGGCGGGGCTGGCGGTGGGGGTGCCGATCTGGCTGCATCTCATCCGGCGGGAGCAGCCTACGCAGATTCGGTTTAGCTCGCTGATGTTTTTGCGGCGGATGCCGGTGAAATCGGTGTCGCGGCAGAGGCTGAAGTATCTGCTGCTGCTGGCGACCCGTCTGCTGATTGTGCTGCTGATTGCCCTGGCCTTCGCGCGGCCTTATTTTCCCAACATGGGGCAGGCGTTTGCCGGCAAGGCGGACCAGAAGAACCTGGCGATTCTGCTCGACACTTCCATGAGCATGCAGTATGGCGACCGGTGGGAGCGGGCGCTGGGAGCCGCGCGCGATGCGATTTCGTCGCTCGGCGAGCGGGACCGGGCGCAGATCGTGACGTTCTCCTCGGAGTTTCAGATACGGAACCTGGCGACTTCGGACAAGGCGGCGCTGCGGACGATACTCGAGGGCGGGCTGCGTCCGGGATCGTCCACCACCTCGTACACACAGGCGTTCCGGGCGGTGGATAAGATCGCGGAGGATCTCTCGCAACCGGTTTCGGTGGTATTGATCTCGGACATGCAAAAGTCGGCGATGGCGAATCAGACGCCGGGAGCGCCGGGCGGAGCGGTGGCGGAGTTCAAGGTGGTGGATGTGGCCGCCAAGGACGCGCCGAACTGGACGGTTTCTGGAGCGCGAAGCCACGCCGTGATTTATCGGACGAAGTATCCGGACCGGCTGCTGGCGGAGGTGCGCGGGTTCAACACTCCGGCGGCGTCGAAGGAAGCGACGCTGACGCTGGGCGGCAAAACTATTCAGCGGAAGTCGGTGGAAGTGCCGGCGTCGGGATCGGTGACGGTGGCATTTGAATCGTTCGATGTGCCGCTCGGTAACAATCAGGCGGAGATCTCGCTCAGCCCGCGCGACGATCTGCCGCAGGACGATGTGTTCCACATGGTTCTGGAACGCCGCGAGCCGTACCGGGTTTTGTTTTTACACGAGCCGGGCGAAGGCGGCGAGCTTTACTACTTCCGGACGGCGCTGGGAGCCGAGACGGACACGCCGTTTACGATCGACGCGCGGACGCCCGAGGACACTACGCCGGCGCGGCTGGGAGATTACGCCCTGGCGATACTGAGCAACGTGGCCACGCTTCCGCCGGCGATGGTGACGGAGCTGAAGGATTTTGTGCGGCAGGGGCGCGGGCTGCTGGTGACCATGGGAGGGCGCTTCCCCGCTCCGGCGCTCGAAACCGAGTGGAAAGAGATGTGGCCAGCGAAAGGTTTGCAGAAGCGGATGCTGACGCCGGAGGGCGAGCGCATGGTGCTCCTGGGACAGTTCGACAAGGACCATCCGCTGTTCCGCGAGTTTCAGGAAGCGGGAGCGGCGGAGTCGCTGCGCTCGGCCGAGACGTTTGCGTACATCCGCGTCCAGCCGCTAGGGCCGGTGCTGCTGCGCTTTTCGAACGGCGATCCGGCGCTGGTGGAACGGCAATATGGGCAGGGGCGCGTGCTGCTTTACGCCTCCTCGTTCGACAACGTGTGGAGCGATTTTCCGCTGCACCCGGCGTTCATTCCGCTGGCGCATCAACTGATCCGCTATACCGCGCAGTTGCCGGAGGAGCCTCCGTTTTATACCATTCCGGCGTCGGTGTCGCTGAGCAGTTATAAGCTGGCGGGAAAGGAACAAAATACGGCTAGCGTTTGGGATGCCATCGCGCCCGACGGCAAACACGCTTTGCCGCTGGAACAGGATCGGCGGCCGGATTACCTGGCACTGTCGCAGGCGGGATTTTACGAGTTGCGACGCAGCGACAGCTCGCATCTGATCGCCGCAAACAGCGATGCGCGGGAGTCGGACTTGACGCAGCTTCCGCCCGAGGACAGGGCGTTGTGGACGGCGCAGGTCTCCGGGAAGGCCGCGGGCGGCGCGGACTCGGCGATGCCTTCCGACCCCGAGGTGGCCAAGCGGCAGAAAGTTTGGTGGGATTTGTTGCTGCTCGCGTTTCTGGTGGGGCTGGTGGAGGCGTATCTGGCGAACCTGTATTTAGGACCGCGCTCGGCGGGGGCGGTTTCGGATACAATGTTGGAGGGTGGAGGGGCGGGGGGAAGATAGCCATTTCCAAAATACGGGGGAGCCACCTGGGAAGAAGGTCGCGTGATTGACTTTAACACTGACCAATAACGGCGTTAAGAACGGTGGGGAAATATTTAATGGGATATGGTGGAGGGTTAGACTACCTGACGGGTGGAGCGGTTCTCAGGACAAGGAGTGCGCTACGTTCCTTGCTCGCATTCCGCTGGGCGCACTTCAGATTAGTTCCGCACGGAAAGATAGTGGACGGGTGACAGACCGGGAGTTGAAGAAGCTTGCCAAAGAACGTGTGCCGGCGGACATTAGAATTACACGAGTCGTCCCGGGCTCATTTTCCGGCTTTTCCGCCGAATACGTGAAAGGTGACTCGTTTTGGAAAGAATGGTGGCTGAGATTGGGCCAATTGATGGTCTATGTTACTTATAACGGGCCACACGGAAAAGAAGGCTTTGAGCGAGAGGACGTGCAAAGGATCTTGGCGTCGCTCGATCCAATCCTGTGAGGTATGGTGGTTAGAATCTGCCGCCCTCCGGGGTGGACGCCTGATGAGTCGCGGTTATGAAATAGCTTCCAAGGAGAATTCCTATGCCGGTTGAAGCCAGGGTTCGGGAGTATCTGGGGGCGGTGCGGCGGCGGTGGAGGCTGGCTGTTACGGCGCGGGGGCTGGGGCTGACTTGCGGGGCGGCGCTGGTGCTGACGGTCGGGACCGTGCTCGTGGCCAATGCATTGCGATTCTCGGACCGGGCGGTGATCGTCTCGCGGAGCGTGCTTTGGATTGCTACCATCGCGGCCGTGGTTCTGTTCCTGGTGCGTCCGCTTTTGGAGAAGCTGAGCGACGGTAGGCTGGCGCGCTACATCGAGGAACAGCATCCTTATCTCCAGGACCGGCTGGTTACGGCGGTTCATCTGGCGGAGGAGCAGCAGTCGGAAGAATCGAAAAAGACGGGGGCGAAGATCTTCCACGATCTGGTGGCCGAGGACGCTTTGGCGCGGGCCGCTTCCGCTCCGCCGCATTCGCTGATCGAACAACACAGGATCATACGGCCGCTGGTGGGAGCGCTCTGCGCGGTCGGGGTCATTTTGCTGCTGAGCTGGTTCGGGCCGGGGATGTTCCGCTACGGGACGCGAGTGCTATGGATCGGGTGGGCGCAGGCGAAGGCAGGGCCGCTTTACGAGTTGCGCGTGGCGCCGGGAGACATCGTGGTGGGACGGAACTCCGATCAGGAAATCTCGGCCATCCCGACGGGCTTTATTCCGAACGCGGTGAAGATTTTTGTGCTGTACCAGGGGAATCCTTCGTGGGAATCGGCGGCCATGCTGCCGGAGGAGCGTGGCAGCGGGTACCGTTTTCTCCTGATGAAGATTCGCGAGCCGATGGAATACTATGCCGAATCGAGCGGGGTGCGGTCGCCGCACTATCGCATCTCGGTGATCGATGTGCCGCACGTGGAGCGGTTGGAAATCCGCTACCACTATCCGGCGTATACGGGCATGAAGGACACCGTGGAGCCCTCGGGCGGAGACATTATTGCGCTGAAAGGGACGCAGGCGACGGTGGTCGCGCACACCGACGTTGCGGCCAACGGCGGGAGGATGTTGCTCGACAACGGCACGGCCATTTCTCTGAAGAAATCCGGCGAACGGGAACTGCAAGGAACAGTGACGGTATCGAAGGACGCGCTCTACCATGTTCGTCTACAGGATCATCAGGGTCGCGAGGCGAAGGCGAGCGAGGAGTACGTGATTCAGGCGCTGAACGATTCGGCGCCGACGCTGAAGATCACGCGGCCGGGACACGACATGCAGCCGTCGCCGATCGAGGAAGTGGTGATGGGCCTGGAGGCGCAGGACGACGTGCGGTTGGGCGAGCTGCAATTGCACTACTCGGTGAACGGCGGCGAGGAAAAGACCGTCGTGATGGCGAAGGGCAAGCAGGAAAAAGAAGTTTCGGGAACGCATTTGCTGCCGCTGGAAGATTACAAGATGGTTCCGGGCGATCTGGTTTCCTTTTACGGCGTGGCGAAGGATGCGGCGTCGAACACAACCAAGACGGAGATGTTTTTCTTGCAGGTGCGTCCGTTCGAGCGCAACTACACGCAGGCGCAGACGGGCGGCGGCGGAGGGGGCCAGGGGCAGGAAAATACATTCCTTTCCGAGCGGCAGAAACAGGTGCTCGCGGCGACTTGGAACGTGATCCGGAAACAGGACCAGCAGAAGGCCGACCAGCTTGCGTCGCAGGCGCAGGTGCTTTCCACGGTGCAGCGGACGTTGCAGCAGCAGGCCGAGACGATGGCCTCGCGGACGCAGGGGCGCGAGCTGAACGAGGTCAACGAAGAGTTCACGTCCCTGGTGGATAACCTGAAGAAAGCGGCCGAGGCCATGGCGCCGGCGGCCAGCTTCCTGGAGAAAAAGAAATTCCAGCAGGCGCTCCAGCCGGAGCAAACCGCGCTGCAATATCTGATGCGCGCCGAGGCAAGTTACCGGGATATTCAGGTAGCGTTTGGAAACGGCGGCGGAGGCGGGGGCGGAGGAGGCGCCAGCCGCGATCTGGCTGAGTTGTTCGCGCTGGAAATGGACACGGGGAAGAATCAGTACGAAACGCTCCAGCAGATGGGCGAGAGCGAAAAGAAGGATACCGCCGACGACATCATGCGGAAACTGGAGGAGCTGGCGCGGCGGCAGGAGGACCTCTCGCGGCAAGAAAAACAGAACCCCAAGGACTCGCTGCGCGCACAGAGCAAGTGGGAGCAGGAGATGCTGCGGCGCGAAACGGAAGAGCTGGCCAAGAAACTGCAACAGCTCGGGCGCGATACGAACTCGCAGCAGATGCAGCAGGCCGGGAACCGGCTGGCGCAGGCGGCGCGCGATATGCAGCAGGCCAATCAGTCGAACCAGCAACGGCAGGGGCAGCAACAGGGACAACAATCGGGGCAACAGTCGGGACAGCAAGGCGGGCAGCAGTCCGGACAGCAGGGTGGACAGCAGTCGGGGCAGCAAGCGGGGCAACAGGGATCGCAACCGGGACAACAAGGCTCGCAGCAGGGATCGCAGTCGGGCGGCGGGGGAAGCTCGGAGATGGCTCGGGCGGCGGAGCGGATGCGCGAGGCGCAGAACCTGGTCGCGGGACAACAGAATCGCTCGAACGAAGAGGCCGTGCGAAGACTGGCGGAGGACGCGGCGGAGCTGGCGAAACAGCAGCAGCGAATCACCGAGAACGTGCGGCGCGCCGCGCAAGGGCAGCAACAGGGTCAGCAAGCGGAAGGAAGCGCGGGGCAGGAGGGGAACCAGGGATCGCAGCAGGGCGGCGGGCAACAGGGCAGAGGGCAGCAGGGATCGCAATCCGGCGCGGAGCGCGCGAGTTCGGCCGCCGCAGAACGGCAAATGCTGACTCAGACCATGGAACAGAAGCGGGATCTGCTGGAAGAGCTGAACAGCTTGAAGCGGCAGATCGACGAGGCGGCGGCGCGCATGGCGGCGAGTCAGAAGAAAACGTCACAGCAGTTGCGCGGAGCTTCGTCGATGATCCAGGACGAGCGCATGGCGGATAAGATCCGGCAGGGCGCGTATCTGGAGCAGCGCGGGCTGTGGCCCATGGCGTATCCCGCCGAAGAAGACTTGAGCGGCGGCATGGACCAGTTGGCCGAACGGCTGAAGGACGCGCAGAATTCGATCGACCCGCAGGGCGCCGGCGATAAGCTGCAGCAGGCGCTGAATCTGGCCGAGCAGATACGGAAAGGGCTGGAGTCGCTCGAGCGGCGGCAGAACGGCGAGGGCGAAAATCCTGGCGCGCGCGCCGGAGAACGCGGCATGGGACAACGTCCGGGACAAGGCTCGGAACAGGGTTCGCGGCCGGGTTCCCAGCAAGGTCAAGGGTCGCGACAAGATTCTCAGGGGGGACAGCGGCCGGGCGAGGGAAATCAGCAAGGCCAACAAAGCGGACAACAGGGGAACCAGCAGGGTCAACAAGGACAACAGGGACAGCAGTCGGGACAAGGACAACAGGGACAGCAAGGACAACAGGGATCGCAGTCGGGACAGAACGGCCAGAGTGGTCAGTCCGGGCAGAGTGGACAGTCGGGTCAGGGTGGGCAGTCCGGCCAGGGAGGTCAGCAAGGGCAAGGAATGGGAATGCAACCGGGCGGGCAGCTCGGCGGTCCAAATTCCGGCGGCGGTGTGTTCGGCGGAAGGACTACCATCCCGGGATCGAGCGGCGGCCGTCCGATGACGCCGGAGGAAGCCAAACAACTCGAACAATACTACCAGGAGCTGGTCAAACAGGCCGGCGGGATGCGCGGGTTGGTTGCCGACGAGCCGGAGCTGGGAAGACTGGCACAGGATCTGGTGGCCGCGATGCAGCGGATGGAGGGCGCGCGGAACATCAACGATCTCTCGGCGAGCCTCATCGACCGCTGGAAGGAACTCGAACTGCGCCTCAACCGCAAGCTCCAGGGCGAGAAGTCGGACCCAGTGCGGCTCTCGGGCCAGGAGCGCGTCCCGGAGCGATACCGCGCAATCCTGGAAGAATATTACCGGTCGCTGTCGCGGAGCCAGAAGTAAGACGGAGGCAGCGGCGCCCGGAATTTATCTAAACCATTTTACCCGTTGTAGTGTAGGCCACAATCGGGTCGCCGGCTAAAAAACGAAAAGCAGATCCTTCTCCCGCCAAGCGGGATCAGGATGACAGCCCCGGGAGGGTTCTCAGTTCCAGGAGTGGCAGTCTAGCGGACGTGCAACGTAAAGACACGTGCAACGCCGAGGCGCAGTTTCGCCATTCCCGTCCGCAGCCGGACCACAAACGCCCTCTCTTCCAAACCGGCAAATAGCGAGTAGGCCACTGGGGTTACGATCAGGGTCAGGAGCAGGCAGAGCGACTGGCCCCCGATGATCGTTACGGCAATGGCCGAGCGCTGCGTTGCGCCGGCGCCGATTCCGAGAGCGGTTGGGATCAGGCCGGCTACGATGGAAAGCGTAGTCATCAGGATCGGGCGGAGACGAACATGGTTCGCCTGAATGATGGCCTCCCGCACCGGGACGCCTTCCGCTCGCAGCCGGTTGGTATAGTCCACCTGCAGAATCCCGTTCTTCTTGACGATCCCCAGCAACAGGAATATCCCCAGGGCACTCCACAGATTCAGCGTCCGGTGCGTCAGCCACAACGTCAGGAGCGCAAATGGAATCGAGAGCGGCAGGGCCAGCATGATGACGAATGGGTGCAGAAAGCTCTCGAATTGAGCGGCCAGCACCATGTACATGAAGATTGCCGCCAGCAGAAACGCGATGATCAGGCTCTGCGTGGTTTCGTCCAGGGCCTTCGCGGCGCCCTGTACTTTTAAGCTGTAACCGGGAACGAGGACCTTGGACATCTCTCTTCTCACCACGCGCAGCCCTGCATCGAAGGGTACGCCGGTCGCGGGACCGGAAGGCACGTTGACGCGAAAGAGCCGATTGTAGCGGTCGATTTGCATGGGGCCCATGCCGCGCCCGATGGTAGCGATATTGTCCAGTCTCACCTGACCTACCGTCGACGATGGAACCATCAGCCGCGCCAGGATCGCGGGGTTCTTCTGCTGCTCGGGCAGCAATTGCATGGTGACATCGTACTGCTCGTCTCCCTCTTTATAGGTGGAGATCTGGTCGGTTCCCGCGATCATCAGGCGCACCGCGGTGGCAACATCGGCCACGCGCACTCCCAGATCGGAGGCGCGCTGGCGATCGATTTTAATCTGAAGCTCCGGATTGTTCAGGCTGACGTTGACGTTGATATCCACCAATTCGGGACTCTTCCGAAGCGCCGCCGCTCCGCGCTCCGCGAGTTGCGCCACGCGATAAAGGTCGGGACCCAGAATGTTCGCCCGGATCGGGGCCGCATTGTCTCCGGTGCCAAGGGCGGATGGCGCCAGCACCTTCTTGCCCAATGTCCGGTATTGCGGAAGACCGAGAACCTTGCGCCGGATATCGTCGGCAACGTCCAAGTTGGAAAATTTTCGTTTGGATGCGTCGATCAGCCGAACGTATATATTGCCTTTCCCCCCGCCTGTCCCGACGGACGGCCAAGCAAAGTCCACTCCTGGTACCTGCTCGATCCTTTGCGTAATGTCGGTTAGGATGTTTTTCATGCCATCGAGCGACGAGCCTGCGGGCACGTCGATGCTCACCCTCAGCTCGCTCTGATCGTCCGCCGGAATAAAGTCGCGGCCTACCCTTTGATTCAGGGGGAAGGTCAGCGCAAAGGTTCCCAGCGCCACCAGTAGCGTAATCCAGCGGTGGTCGAGCGACCACTCCAGCAATTTGCCATAGTGGCGGTCCAGCCATTGGAAGAAAACGCTGTCCTTGGATTTATGGCCCTGCGCCGCCTGGGGACTCCGTTTTAGCAGACGCGAGCACAGCATGGGCGTCAGCGTCAGGCTCACCAGCATCGAAACCATCACGGCAAAAGCCATGGTCCAGCCGAACGAGTTCAGGTACCGGCGCGCATAGCCGGTCGTGAAAGCGATGGGGACGAAAATGATGACCAGCGATAGCGTCGTCGCCACCACGGCGAGCGTGATTTCCTTGGTAGCTTCCATTGCCGCCTGCCTTGGCTCGTAATTCTTTTCCTCGATGTACCGCACGATGTTTTCCAGAACCACGATGGCATCGTCAATGACGATGCCTACCGCCAGGGTCAGCCCCAGCAGCGTCATGTTGTTCAGCGTGAAGTCCATCGCCTTGAGCAGCGTGAACGTGGCGATGATCGAGGCGGGAATGGCCACCGCCGCAATCAGGACCGACCTCAGGTTGCGGATAAAGAGCAGCACGACCAGACTGGCCAGCAGGCTGCCGAACAGAAGATGCTCTTCCAGAGATGAGACGGAAGCTCTGATGTACGTCGAGTCGTCGCGGATGATCTCGAGGCCGATTCCGGGCGGCAGCGTACGTCTAATTTCCTCGAGCTTTGTTTTGGCTGCTTGAACCACCTGGAGCGTGTTCGACCCGGACTGCCGCTGCAAGTTGATAACGACCGTTTCTTTGCCGTGCAGCATGCTCCAGGATGTCGGTTCTGGATAGGTGTCTTCGACGCGGCCGATGTCGCGCACGCGAATCGGCGCGCCGCGCACATTGGCGATGATGATGTCGTTGAACTGCGCCGGAGACTCGATGCGTCCCAGGGTCCTCACGCCCAACGACGATTCGTCGCGCAGAATGGTCCCGCCCGGAACCTCCACGTTATCGTCCCGAATGGCATTCCGGAGTTGGTTTATGGTGATGCCGTAGGCGCTCAGTTTCTCGGCATCCGCAAACACCCGAATCTGGCGCGGACGGCCGCCGATGATGGAGACTTCGCCCACCCCATCCACCGTTTCCAGCGCCGATTTGACGAGCTTGTCGGCGATTTCCGTGGTCTCGCGCAAACTCCCGCTGCCGGCCAACACCATCGAAAGCACGGGGTCGGCGTCGGGGTCGGCCTTCGCGATGATGGGAGGCTCGATGTTGGTCGGAAGCTTCCGGATCGCCGTCGCCACCTTTTCGCGAACGTCCTGAGCGGCGCTTTCGATATCCCGCTCCAGCACAAACTGGCACGATAGCCGGGCGCCTCCTTCCGACGCGCTCGATTGCATTTCATCCAGACCGCTGATCGAACTGAGCGATTCCTCCAGCGGCAGAACAATTTGCGTGGTGACCTCTTCCGGCGTCGCTCCCGGCAGCTTGACGAACACCGAGACGATCGGCGGGTCTGCCTTGGGGAACAGATCCACTCCGAGGTCCCGGAACGAAAAGATTCCGAGCACCACCAGGAAGGTGATGAGCATGACAGCGAATACCGGACGCTTCACGCATAGCTCGGAAATCGACATGAATTTTCGTCTTCCAAAAATTGGGACGTTCCCGCTCGTCAATTATATAACGGGCAAAGGGGTCCCTCGGTTTCAACCTTACAATCGCCCCGCATCATACTTCGGACAGCAGGATGACAGCAAGTCCGGTTTTGACAACCCTGCTCCGAATTCACGCCAGAAGTTCCTGTGGCAACGCAATATTAGAAGTTCCTATTCTCTCATTGCGTTTTCGATTTTTTGCTTGTCTTTTTTGTTTTTGATTCTTTCCGCACTAATGGAAGGAGGGCTAGCCAACCACGCGTGAGTGACATATAATACGGGCATAAGCCACCGAATCTGAGAAGAGGAGGAAGTCGGTGCCCGCAACGCGACCCCGCTACAGCAAAGAGGAATTCGCCCATCGCGGCGACGCGTTGTACGAGGATATTCGCGCCTTCGTGGAGCCGGGGAACAAAGGCAAATTCGTGGCCATCGATATCGAGTCGGCCGCGTATGAGATAGACTCGGACGAGTTAGCGGCTTCGGATCGCTTGCTGGCCCGGGTGCCGGACGGACAGGTCTGGCTGAGGCGAATCGGTTCTCGCTATGCTCACCGCTTTGGCGCCCGAGCCCGATCGAGTGCCGCGTGATTAGGGGTACTGTCACGGCTGATCGCGAGGCGGCGATCCGGTTGACGGTGGCCGGTCCTGGCGGCCACGAGCTTGAGGTCGAGGCCATAATCGATACCGGCTTCGACGGCTGGTTCACCTTGCCCCCCTCGCTGATCGCTTCACTTGGGTTGCAGTGGCGCCGGAGGAGCCGGGCTCTGCTGGCGGACGGCAGTGACAGTGTGTTCGACATTTACGAGGGCACAGTGGTATGGGATGGAAGGCGACGGCGCGTGCCTCTGCACGAAGCGAGCGCCGCCCCGCTGGTCGGCATGGCGTTGCTGGACGGTTACGAATTGAACGTCGAGGTTCGGAACGGCGGGATCGTGACAATCAAAGAGCTGCCGATTGACGAGGAAGCCTAACCAGACGAGGCAGGTCGCGCGCTTCGCGTGGCATCCACTCAGCTTCCGGAAACACCCCGGCAAGTTTCTGTTGACGCGGAAAACAGCGGCGAGTAAAATCTACGCTATCGAGAAATTCTGTCCTATTTCCGGCCAACGGCTCGACTCATGAAGAAGGCCAAACAAAACGGAAAGAAGTCGTCCAAGGGCGTGACTCCAGGCGTAACGCGGCGCGGTTTTCTCACCGGCATGGGGACGGCCGTGGTCTCTTCCGCGGTGCTGGGACCGGTTCTGACCGGATCGCCGGCCGAAGCCGCGGCTCCGGGCCGGACGGATGGATATGAGGAGATTTCGCTCACCGTCAACGGCACCAACTACCCGCTCTCCGTGGACCCGCGCTGGACGCTCGCCGAGGTCCTCCGCGATCACCTGGGACTGACCGGCACGAAGATCGGTTGCAACGCCGGAGAGTGCGGCGCCTGCACCGTGATGGTGGAAGGCAAGGCTGTATACTCGTGCAGCCAGTTGGCGGTCTGGATGAGCGGGAAGAAGATTACGACGGTCGAAGGATTGGCATCGGGGCAGGGCATTGAGGGCCTCGACCCGATTCAAAAGGCATTTATCGAACACGACGCCCCGCAGTGCGGATTTTGCACTTCGGGACAGTTGATGGCGGCCAAGGCGCTGCTCAGCCGGAATCCGCATCCCACCCGCGAAGAAGTGCAGCGCGGTTTGTCGGGCAACCTCTGCCGGTGCTCCAACTATAACCGCATCGTCGAGGCCGTGCTCGCGGTTGGCAAGGCATAATCAGAGCCGCGACCGCAAGGGAGCGGTTGCGAATTCGCAATACCCACCCCTCCCTCGCGGTCGGGGCTCTGATGCGGCATTTATAATAATCAGCTATGGCCAGGGAACTCCAAAACCTGAGTAAAGAGACGCCCCGCATCGACGGTCTGGTGCGCGTGACCGGACAGGCACACTATACCGAGGACATCTCGCTGCCCGGCATGCTCATCGCGCGCGTCTTGCGCAGCCCCTTTCCTCATGCCCGCGTCCGCAGCATCGACACGTCGGCGGCCGAAGCGCTGCCGGGCGTGCGTGCCATCCTGCACGCGAAGAACAACGATACGATCTGGTCGAGCGGTGATACTCGCGGTCGTCGTCGCGTTTTTGCCGAGACCGTCCGCTTTGTGGGCGAATCCGTAGCCGCGGTCGCCGCCGTCGACCGGCACACCGCCGAAGATGCGCTGGAACTGATCAAGGTCGATTACGAGCAACTCCCCCATGTGATGACCGTAGAGGAGGCGCTGAAGGATGGCGCTCCCCAGCTTCATCCCGAAGGAAATCTCGAAAAAGAGGTGCTGCGTTTCGACTCCGGCAATATCGACGAAGGCTTTGCGCAAGCCGACGGCATCTACGAAAACGACTTCACCTCGAAGTACGTTAACAACGCGCAGATGGAGCGCCGCGTCAGCATGGCGCAGTGGGACGGAGACCACCTGACGGTTTGGGCCGCGACGCAGGGAATTTACAATTGCCGCGCCGACATTGCCAAAGACCTGAAGCTTCCGATGAGCAAGGTCCGCGTCATCAGCCAGTACGTGGGCGCGGGATTCGGAAACAAAAACCAGGGATTCGATTACGACCTGATGGCGGCGCTGCTGGCCAAGCGCACGGGCCGTCCGGTGCGGGTGGAATACACGCGCCGCGAGGACTTCATCGCCGTCCACGGCCGCTGGTCCACGCAACAGCACTACCGCATCGGCTACAAAAAAGACGGAACGCTTACCGCCATTCACCTGAAGTGCAACAGCAACATGGGCGCGTATCTGCGATCGAGCGGCGGCGTCCAGGGACCGACCAACTACGCTTGCCCGAACATCAAGAGCGAAGTGTTCCGCGTCCATACCAACCGGGCCGTCAGCGCCAATTTCCGCGGCCCGGCCGGCCCGCAAGGCGTATTTGCGATCGACTCGGCGATGGACGATATCGCCGACCGGCTGGGGATTGATCCGGTGGAATTCCGGGTGAAGAATGCGGTCCTGGATCTCTGGAACAACAAGACGCCCCTGACGAACAACGGACTGCGCGAGTGTCTCCAGAAGGGCGCGGAAGCGATTGGATGGGCCGAAAAGAGAAAGCAGTACTCGCAGCAGACCAGCCCGATCCGCAAGGGAGTCGGCGTAGCAATCGGCACCTGGGGTGCGGAAGTGGGACCGTCGAGCGCGGAGATCAAGCTGCTGCCGGATGGCTCGGTGAAACTGATGGTGGGCGTCACCGATGTCGGAACCGGCGCCAAGACCACCATGAGTCTGATCGCGGCCGAGGCGCTGGGAGTGCCGCTGGAAGCCATTCAGATTGTCTGGGGCGATACGGACCTGGCACCGTACTCCCCCGGCGAATCGGGGAGCCGCACCACGCTCGCGACCGGCATGGCAGTGATCGAAGCCGCCAAGCAAGTCCGCGAAAAGCTGCTGGCTCAGGCCGCGATTAACTTGAAGATGAAGCGGGAGGAACTGGACCTGCGCGGCGGGAAGATCGTCAGCGCCGTGAATCCCAACCAGTCCTGGCGCATTGCCGAAGTGACGGGAAAGAACATCGACGCCATCACGGCCTCCGTAACCACTCCGCCGGGCGAGCCGAAAGATAAGTCACGCACCGCCTTTGCGGCGCACTTTGCTGAAGTGGAAGTGAACCTGGAAACCGGCAAGGTCCGAATCCTGAAGTTCGTCGCCGCTCACGACAGCGGCACGATCATGAACAAGCTGACGGCCGGAAGCCAGATCAAGGGCGCCGTCGTACAAGGCTTGGGCATGGCGCTGCGCGAGGAGATGGTTTGGGACCAGCGCACCGGAATCGCGGTGAACAATTACTATCACGGCGCGAAGCCGATCATGCACCTGGAAGCGCCCGATACGCAGGTCATCTTCGTCGAGACGGACGACTCGTACGGACCCTACGGCGCGAAGACCATCGGCGAGATTGGGATTGTGCCGGTGGTGGGAGCCGTGGCCAACGCGGTTTATCACGCCACGGGAATCCGCGTCCGCGAGTTGCCCATCACGCCGGATCGAATCCTGACGGCGTTGCGCAAGGGAGAGGGTAAAAAAGCATAGGAACCGAGCCGCACCCCCGCAAGGCGGGGGAGCGGCTCGAAGCAAGGGAATAGGGAACAGAAGGAAGCAACGATCGCATGAAGGCTTTCGTCCACAAGAACGCCACGTCGGTAAAGGAAGCGGTTGCACTGCTCGCGCAGGGCGCGGGCAAGGCCATGCCCATCGCCGCCGGCAGCGACCTGCTCGGCGAGATGAAGGACCGCATCGAAACGCCGGAAGTGGTCGTCAACCTCAAGACCATCCCTGGGCTCGACAAGATTCAGCAACGGACGAGCGGCATCTCGATCGGTGCGCTGGTGCAGATCGCCGAGGTAGCCGAAAGCCAGCTTCTGCGCGATCAATTCCCTGCCCTTGCCGAGGCGGCCTCCGTCATCGCGTCGCCGCAAATCCGCAACGTGGGCACCGTGGGCGGAAACCTCTGCCAGCGCCCGCGCTGCTGGTACTACCGCAGCGATCTGCAATGTCTGCGCAAGGGCGGCAAGATTTGCTACGCTCCCGTCGGCGAGAACCGCTACCACGCGATCTTCGGCGGCGGGCCGTCGTTCATCGTACATCCCTCCGATCTTGCGCCGGCCCTGGTCGCGCTCGACGCCAAGGCACGCATCGCGGGCCCCTTGGGCGAGCGCACCGTAGCGCTCGAACAGTTCTTCGTTCTGCCGTCGGTAAATTACCGGCGCGAAAACATTCTGAAGCCCGGCGAGATTCTGACCGAGATCACCGTGCCGCTGGCCGCTCCCGACACCAAATCCACCTATTGGAAGCAGATGGAACGCGATGCCTGGGACTTCGCGCTCGCAAGCGTCGCCGTCGTCATCCGCCAGAAGGACGGCAAGATCGAGCACGCCCGTGTCGTCCTGGGCGGCGTGGCGCCGATCCCGTGGCGCTCGAAGGAAGCCGAAGCGGCGCTCGTTGGCAAACCCCTCAATGAATCCACCGCACGCGAAGCCGCCGATGCGGCCCTCAAACCCGCCCACCCCATGCGCGACAACGCTTACAAAGTGGACCTCACCCGCAACATCCTGCACGGGGCGCTGATGAAGCTGGCGTGAAAAAATATCGCTATTCTATTCCGCACCCGTTTTCCGTTACAAAGCTGAATCCTTGTAAATGCCTGTCTCTTAAGGAATTCTACTTAAACTTGATATACGCAGATATGGGACGTTCCGTCGAAATAATATCCCCTTGAAACCCGAACGTGCGCTTCGTTTTTGCACGTGCACGAAACTGAAGAATAATCTGCGATTGTCTCTTGGGAACCTGAAGGACTGCAACAAATCGTTGAGAGCCCTTCTGAACTGACTCCCCAGTTAGAGTCCACGAAAACTCGGATTCTCTTAAGCCAGAAGCTACGATCATTGGCTTCAGCGACTTATAGGAAATCTCCTGTTCGAAGACTTTCCCTAAATCCACTTTGGCACCGTACGCTTCGACCTTAATATCAGGCGAGGAAGTTAAACTTTTTACATTGGTTTCTTTATCGAATCGGTATGGTATTAACTCTAAAGCAGATGTTTCTGGTGGAGCGGCAGCATCGAATTCTAATTCTGAAAGATTGTCGGGGTTGATGTCACGGAAAGTCAAAGCGAGTTCAATCCAATAAACATCGCTCTTGCTCGTAATTGATTCCGGCAGGACTAGTTTTTTTTCGTTGGCAGAATATACAACTGGCCTACCGAAGGAGACCTCGCCCGCAACTGATTTGGCGGATTGATTAAGCAACGGCAGTGAATTTATATTTGCGCTAGCGTTACTAAGTTTGACGTAGGCCTGAGACGATTTCAATTCACTTGCGGAATCAACGAGTGCGTACGACCCGGTAAATTTCTGGAAAGCTCGCTGATCTACCTCCAGGAATTCAATGTTAGAGCCTCCGACAGGATGATGAAATGTGCGTAGTCCCTCAGGGAAATTGATCTCAGTGTGTGTTAAACATAATACGAGATTTGGGTCAGCTTCTACAACGCGCCCGGCATACCTCAGTGCTGAGACGGTGGGCTTTGCTAAGCAAGCCTTGGAGAATCCTGCAGGTGATGCGGAAACCCTGTACCAATCGGCAAGGTTTGCGTTAGAAGGATTTTTACCGAATTTCTTGAGCTCATCCGCTGCCCAAGTTGTAGCTTTCGCAGATTCAATGAATAGATCGGCCGGGATGCCAGCCTTTTCGCCGGTGACCTCAAATATCGAAACACCCTTGGGGAACTTTCTAAAGCCAACCATTGGTTCGGTGGTGAGTGTTTCACCTTTTGTCAACGCTGCATCACCGATCAGTATTTGGGCGGCGAGGAAATCGATTCTGAGAAACAAGAGGAGGATTAGTAGAGCCACCGCGAAGCGGAAAGTTTTAGCGTGCTTAACACTTGCAGATTTCATTTCTGCGGCCTCCTAATGTGGTTTAATTGGATTTCCCAGTATCGCCGTATTAGGTTCCTAGGTAGTCCGGGATTATACAGTAAAACCATTGGAAAGTTTGAGGATATATTGAAGGCGAAAAAAACCGCTATACATCCATTTAGTAGTGATGCTCTCTACGAAGCGGCAGTGCGAGCGCTCGGGCGGCGGGCGCTCTCTTCGGGCGAAATACGGATGCTGCTGACGAAAAAGAAAGCGACCAAGGCGCAGATCGAAGAGATTCTGCACCGGCTGCGGGAGAACGGTTATCTGGATGACGCGCGGTTTGCGCGGTACTACGCGGCCTCGCGCATTGAGAACTCGCTGCACGGCAAGGCGCGGGTTCGGCGCGACCTGGCGGCGCGGCATCTGCGGCCCGAGATCGCCGATGCGGCTGTCCGCAAGGCTTTCGAGGACATTGACGAGCGCGAGCTGTTGCGGCAATACATCCGGCGCAAGGTTCGCGTCACGAAGCCGCTTTCGCAACCATCCACGGTCGCGTCGCTTTACCGGCGGCTCTTGCACGCCGGTTTTTCCTCTGCCACAATTACTCAGGAACTGAAAAGGATGCTCGGAAGCCCGCTAATGAAGGATTCCGGCGCGGACGCCGAGCCGCCTTCCTGGGACGAACTGCTCGACTCCCTTTCCGAAGTTCCCGAGAACGAAACAGAGGCATAGCCCCTTAGTCCCGGGCGGGACCGTAAGGGCACGGTTTCAACCGTGCCGAAGAAGCAAGTGAACGCGGCGGCTTCAGCCGCTGAGGGAGATGGACCTCAGGCGCTGAAGCGCTCGCTCAGGGAGCCGCTGTCGGCATGGCTGAAGAGTCTGTGTGATAACTCAAAAGGACGTACCTCAGGGGCTAAAGCCCGCATTGATTTTGCGGCAGTTGCGGCACGGTTGAAACCGTGCCCTTACGAAAATCCGGAGTTATCACACAGAC